>CAJDWA010000043.1_pt1 | contig 28822 bp, 26 predicted proteins | sample 7391461 | NCBI WGS metagenome assembly CAJDWA01 (sample SAMEA7055726, study PRJEB34461) | soil metagenome | biome: terrestrial ecosystem; feature: Peninsula; material: soil | place: Antarctica | collected 2016 | reverse complement strand
TAGCAGCGCGCCGCCGGTGGTCCCCGCGGCAGCAACTTCGACCTCGCCGGGTACCGCGCTCGTCCATGCATCCGCATCGCGCAGTTCATCGACTCCCTGGCGTTGGATCGCGCTGGGCAGCATCGTGCTGTGGCTGTGCAGCATGCTGGCCTGGTGGTTGTGGCGTCGTCGTGTCCGTAGCACGGTGCAAGTCGCCGCGACTCCAGCAGCGCCAACGACACGTCGGGCCCAACTGGCCTTTCTCGCCGCGGCGCGTGGCAGCGACGTGGCCGCGCAGACGCACACTCTGCTGGCTTGGGCGCGGGCGGAGCGTCCGGGCATCCAGCATCTGGGCGAGGTGTCCGCCGCCCTTGACGATGTCTCACAGCGCGCGGCAATCGACGCTCTGCAGCAGCGCCACTACGCGGGGATGAAGGAGCCTTCCGTCGATACCGGGGTCGGGCTGGCCGAGGCATTCAAGCGAGGCTTCTCGTGGCGTAGCACATCCACGGGTGACGGCGACAGCGGACTGCCGGCGCTATATCCGTTCACGTTGCATTGAATGGTTTGCCGCCGCTGAGTGCTGCATCCAACGCGTGCTGGAAGATCGCGCGGACATTGTCGCTGAAACAGCACAAAGTGATCCCGATCTGTTCCGCTTCGATGAGCTCATCGCGCAGCGTCGCCACCGCCACGGCTGCCGCCTGCGCCACCGGATAGCCGTAGACCCCGCAGCTGATCGCCGGAAGCGCAATCGTGCGCAGGCCATGTTCACGCAACAGCCGCAACGCATTTCGGTAGCAGCGTTCCAGCAGCAGCGGCTCGCCCTGCGTGCCGCCTTGCCATACCGGGCCCACCGTGTGGATCACGTGGCGCGCCGGCAAATCGAATCCCGCTGTGATACGCGCCTCGCCGGTGGGGCAGCGCACGCCCGTCGCGGACTCGGGCAACTGGCGACAGGCTTCCAGCAGGGCCGGTCCCGCCGCGCGGTGAATCGCACCATCCACGCCGCCGCCGCCGAGCAGGCTCGGGTTGGCCGCGTTGACGATGGCGTCCACGCGTAGTGTAGTGATGTCGGCGGTGATTATTTTCAGGGGCATGGCTTCGCCTTGGAGGGCAGCTTATGCTGCAACCAGACTCCGAGCTGGGTGGGGTGGCAACAAATCATGACGAAAACGGAAGATGTGTCCTTCGGGTATCTGCTCAACGATGTGACCTTGCTGTTCCGCAAGCACTTCGACCGGCGCGCCGTGAAATTCGGTCTGACCCGCGCGCAGTGGCGTGCCACCAAGATGTTGTACCACCGCGAGGGCCTGCGCCAGACCGAGCTGGCCGAGCTGCTGGAGATGGAGCCGATCGCGGTCGGTCGGGTGATCGATCGTCTACAGGCGGCAGGTTTCGTCGAGCGGCGGCCCGATCCGCGTGACCGGCGTGCGTGGCGGCTCTACATCACCGAGCAGGCGCGCGTGATCGTCGGCGACATGGAGCTGATTGCGCGCGACCTGCGCAAGGACGCGACTCGCGGCGTCGAGTACGACGAACTTTGCCAGGCGCTGGCGGTGATGTCGGCGCCATCGTCGGCGAATGCGCCTGGTGCTGAGCCGAAATCGCCCTCAGCCTGGGCGGCCATATACGAGAATGTTGCGTACACCGCTACATTCTGCGCCAGCTCCTGCGGGTCGATCTTGTCCAGCGTGTCGTTGGAGGTGTGGTGCCAATCGAAGTAATGCGTCCCGTCCTGGGTCAATGACAGCGCAGCCATGCCCTTGGCATGCATCTGTGACAGGTCGGGGCCGCCGCCACCGGGACGATCAGCGTCGTATGTCACCCCAATCGGTTCAAGCACCTTGGCGATCTGCTCGATCGCGCCACGCGCCGAGGGCTTCACACTGGCGCTCATGCGCCAGATCGGGCCGGCACCGAAATCCGATTCCGTGCCGAGCTGGAACTTCGCTACTTCACCGGCGTGCTTCTCGGCGTAGGCGCGGCCACCCCAAAGGCCCATTTCTTCGTTGGCGAACGCGATCACCCGGATCGTGCGGTTGGGTCGCTGCGGCAGGTCGCCGATCAGCTTGGCTGCGGCCATTGCAATCGCCACGCCAGCGCCGTCGTCAATCGCGCCCGTGCCCGGATCCCATGAATCGAGATGACCGCCGATGGCGACCACCTGGTCCGGATAGGTGCGCCCGGTGATCTCGCCGATCACGTTGGCACCGGTGTATTCGCCGACGATGCCGCAATCGAGGTCGAGCTTCACCGTCACCGGCTTGCCGTAGGCGAGTACGCGGCTGAGCTGGTCGGCGTCGGGGTTGGAAAGCGCAGCGGCGGGAATTGCCTTGGCCTGATCGCGAAAACCGGTGACGCCGGTGTGCGCAATGCGTTGGTGTGCATCGGTGCCAGCCGAACGCAGCAGATAGCCGACGGCGCCCTTGGCCGCGGCGATAGGCGGACCGGCTACGCGCACCGCCGAACCCATGCCGTAGCCCCGGCCGTCCTTTGCGCGCTGCATCCGGTAATCGACGTAGACGATCTTGCCCTTCACGCTAGCCGGATCGGCTGCCTTCAGCGCGTCGAGGCTGTCGAATTTCACAACCTGTGCGACAAGCCCGCCCTTGGGCGTGCCCGGTGAATAGCCCAGCGCAGTCAGCACCAGCGGTTGCGGGAACGGTGCCACGATGGCGCCGCTTTCGCTGCGGCGCTGCCACAGCGGGAAAGTCACCGGCTCGGTGTAGACCTTGTCAAAGCCCAGTGCCTTGAATTTCGCCAGGGCCCATTCGCGCGCGCGCAGATCGGCAGCGCTGCCGGCCAGGCGCGGCCCCACTTCCGTGGTGAGCGAGCTGACGATCCGGTACGCAGTGTCGTCATGCATTGCCCGGTCGCGCAGTTGTTCGGCGGCGTTGACTGCGGCCGCCGGTATCGTGGTGGCTGCGCTGGCGGCGCCGCAAGTGAACAGCACGCAAGCGACTAGCGCAGCAAGGGGAATGCGACGCATCGGGAAACTCCTTGGCCGAAACCACAATTATGGCGCGACTGCGCCCCGCAGCGTGAGCCAAAAGTCATGGATGGAAAACCTGGAACGGCGAACAAACACGAAGGCGCCAGGCACCGACCGTTTCCGATACCCGTACTTGCTCCTACGACTTCTTCTCTTTCAACAAATCGCGGATTTCAGTCAGCAACGCTATATCGGCTGGCGGCGCAGGAGGTGCTTCTGCTTGCTTTCTCTGCATGCGGTTCATCGCCTTGATCACCATGAAGATCGCGAAGGCGATGATGATGAAGGTGATGATGGTGTTGATGAAGCTGCCGTAGCTGATTGCTACCTCGGCGATACTGTGAGCCGGATCACTGTCATCGGCGGGCTTGAGCACCCATTTGAGCTTCGAGAAATCGATGCCGCCGGTGATCCAGCCGATCGGCGGCATGATCACATCGCTGACCAGCGAACTGACGATCTTGCCGAACGCTCCGCCGATGACGATACCGACCGCCATGTCCATCACGTTGCCGCGCATCGCGAACGCCTTGAATTCCTGCATCATGCTCATGCTTTTCTCCTCGGGGTTTGCGCCAAATGGCCTCTGAACTTTAGCTCAGTGCCACGGCCAGGCACAGCCACGGTGGTGGGAGGTCAGACAATTCGCGAAACCAGGTCGGCGACCCCGACCAGTTCGGCATGAACGCGGTCGCCGCGCTGCAACGCCGCCACGCCCGACGGGGTGCCGGTGAAGACCAGATCGCCCGCCTTCAGCTCGAACAGGCGCGACAGCGCTGCAATGATCTGCGGTACGCCGTGCACCATCTCGCCCAGCGTGGCCTGCTGGCGCAGCTTGTCGTTGACGCTCAAACGCAGCACGGTGTCTGCATCGATGATCGCCGTCGCCGCCGGACGTAGTGCCGAGACCGGTGCTGAATGATCGAACGCCTTGGCCACGTCCCACGGATGGCCCTTGGTCTTCGCCAGCGCTTGCAGGTCGCGCCGGGTCAGATCCAGTCCCACGCCGTAACCCCAGATCAGCGCCGTTGCCTGCTCCGCGTCGAGGTCTCGCCCGCCAGAACCCAACGCCACGACCATCTCGACTTCGTGATGCAGATCGGCGGTGACCGACGGGTACGGCACGTCGGCACCATCGCCGACGACCGCATCGGCCGGCTTGCAGAAGAACATCGGCGCGGCCTTGTCCACGCTCGCGCCCATCTCGCGTGCGTGCTCGACGTAGTTGCGGCCGATGCAGAACACCCGGCGGATCGGAAAGCGCAGATCGCTGCCAAGGATGGGAAGGCTGGGTTGGATGGGTGGCGCGATGGTATAGGTCATGCGCGCAAGCGTAGCAAACCCATGTCGGCTCCGCGGGGAGTTGGCTGGGTGACAGCTGTCATCGACGATGGCTGATGCTGCTCCCTGATAGAGAGGGAAATAATCAGCCACATTGGACGTCATCGGAGTACCGGCACCGCCGGGCGGGAATGACGAGTGGATAACACCGATCTTTTGAACGAGTTGCGCATCGAGCGCCACCAGCGGGAAGACCACGGTGGTGCCCCGGTCCGCTGGCCGTTGATCGTGGGCGCCCTGGTGATGGTGCTGGTGCTGATCGGTGCTGTTAGCTGGTTCTGGCTGGCGCATCGCGCGCTGCCGGTGCAGGTGGCGCAGGCAGTATCGCTTAGCGCGGACCGTGATGCGGGCGCGGTGCTGCAGGCTACCGGTTACGTCACGGCGCGGCGCCAGGCCACGGTATCGGCGCAGATCACCGGCACTCTGACCGCGGTGCTGATTGAGGAGGGCGACCACGTCAGCAAGGGCCAGGTGCTGGCTCGCCTGGACGATAGTGCGCACAAAGCGGGGCTGCAAACGGCCAGGGCGCAGGCCGCCGCGGCGCAGGCGCTGGTGGCGCAGTATCGCGCGCAACTGGCGCAGAGCGAGCACGATTCGATGCGCTTGCAGTCGCTGGCAAAGCAGGGGCTGGTGTCGAAGCAGGCTGCCGAGCATGCACAGACGTTGGTCGAGAGCACCCGCGCACAGCTCGCCGCGCAGCAGAAGCAGGCCGTTGCTGCCGCGGCCCAGGCGGTCCAGGCGAAGGTCAATTTCGACTACACCGTGGTACGTGCGCCGTTCAGCGGCGTCGTGACCACCAAGGATGCGCAGGTCGGCGAGATCATCTCGCCGCTCTCGGCGGGCGGCGGCTTCACCCGCACCGGCGTGGGCACGATCGTCGACATGGACTCGCTGGAAGTCGACGTCGACGTCAACGAGGCCTATATCGGCCGGGTCAAACCGGATATGCCGGCCGAGGCGGTGCTGGATGCTTATCCGGACTGGAAGATTCCCGCCCACGTCATCGCCATCGTGCCTACTGCCGATCGCGGCAAGGCCACCATCAAGGTACGCGTGGCGCTGGAAAAGAAAGACGCGCGGATCGTGCCGGAAATGGGTGTGCGTGTGTCATTTCTGGAACAGCAGGCGAAACATGGCAGCGCGAACCAGGCGCCCAGTGGCGTGCTGATTCCGGCCAACGCGATCGTGCAGCGCGAGGGTCACGACGTGTTGTTTGTGGTCGAAGACGGCAAGGCGCATTTGCGACGGGTCAATCCGGCCACGCAAACCTATGGCGAGCTGCGCCTGCTGCCGGCTGCGGTCAAACCCGGTGAACGGGTGGTGATCGCACCGCCCGCCGAGCTGCGCGATGGTTCGCGCGTGAAGACAAAAGAATCGTGATTTCACCACCACTCACGTTGTTGTAGGAGCTCGCTGGCGGGCGATGTTTTTGAGTTGATTTTTGTTGTCGCGCATTAGAACAAAAGTATCGCCCGCCAGCGGACTCCTACAACATCAGCAGACATTCAACGGAGGATTGCCATGGGCACCCTGATCGAGATCCAGAACCTGGCCAAGACGTACGTGCGCGGCAAGCAGAAGGTCGAGGTGCTGCATCACGTCAACCTTAATATTGCCGAGAGCGATTTCCTGGCGTTGATGGGGCCGTCCGGTTCGGGCAAGACGACCTTGCTCAACCTGATTGGCGGGCTGGACACGCCCACGACCGGAAGCATCAGCGTGGGCGGCCAGCGTATCGACCAGCTTGGTGGCAGCGCGCTGGCCAAATGGCGTGCGTCGAACGTGGGCTTCATCTTCCAGTTCTACAACCTGATGCCGATGCTGTCGGCGCAACGCAATGTGGAGCTGCCATTGCTGTTGACGAAACTGTCGGCGGCGCAGCGTCGGAAGAACGCCTCCATCGCACTGCAGCTGGTGGGCCTTGCCGACCGCGCCAGCCACAAGCCGGGTGAACTTTCCGGTGGTCAGCAGCAGCGGGTGGCGATCGCTCGCGCGATTGTGTCCGATCCTGCCTTGCTGGTATGCGACGAGCCGACCGGTGACCTGGACCGCCAGTCAGCCGAGGATGTGCTGGGGCTGCTGCAGCAGCTTAATCGCGACCATGGCAAGACCATCGTGATGGTTACCCATGATCCGAAGGCCGCCGAGTACGCCACGCATACGCTGCATCTGGACAAGGGCACTCTGGTCGAGCCGGCAACGGCGTGAGCAACAATGAGAAATTCATCGCGTTGGCGCGTTCTCCCCTGCGGCGAGAGCGCTGGGGTGAGGCGCCGCTCCTGCGAGAGAAGCTCAACGAAGCAAGCCTCAATCGTATTCCCCGCGAGCACCCGCCCCTCACCACAATCCTCTACTCGCAGGGGAGAGGAGGCGAACGCAAGTGGCGCGTTACTCCATTAAAACGGGAGCGTTTCCCATGAAATACCTCCACTTGATCTGGGCTGCGCTGTTCCGGCGCAAGACCCGCACTTTCCTCACCCTGGTTTCGATCATTACCGCGTTTTTGCTGTTCGGCCTGCTCAATTCGGTCCGTGTGGCATTCACTGCCGGCCACAGCGCCGATGGCGCGGGTCGATTGATCGTCAACTCGCGGATGTCGATGCAGAACCCGTTGCCGGAAAGCCTGGGCGCGCGCATCGCTGCCGTGTCGGGAGTGAGCGACGTGGCGTCGGCGAACTATTTCGGCGGGGTCTATCAGGACCAGCGGAATCAGGTCTTCAGCATTGCGGTGAGTCCGAACTACATCGACCTGTACCCGGAGATCGTGCTCCCGGCGGATCAACGCGCGGCGTGGGATCGCACCCGCACGGGTGCCATCGTCGGTGCCGCATTGGCCGCGAAGTACGGCTGGAAGGTCGGTGACAAGATCCCGATGCAGTCGACCATCTTTCCCTCCAAAGCATCCGCAAACAACACCTGGACGTTCGACATCGTGGGCATCTTCCACGCGAAGGCCGAGCAAGCCGCAGGACGCGAGCAGTTGTTCCTGTTCCACTGGAAGTATTTCGACGAGAACAACGCGTTCGGCTCGGGCACCGTGCATTGGTATGTGGTGAAGGTCGCCAACCCGACGCACTCGGACGCGGTGGCCAAATCGATCGACGCCATCTCGGCCAATTCGGATCACGAATCCAAGGCGCAGACCGAGCAGGCATTCCAGGCCTCGTTCCTCAAGCAAATGGTGAATATCGGGCTGATCGTGATGTCGATCATGGGCGCAGTGTTCTTCACCCTGCTGCTGTTGACCGGAAACACCATGATGCAGGCGGTGCGCGAGCGTACCTCGGAGCTGGCGGTGTTGAAAACGATCGGCTTTTCCAATCGCAGCGTGCAGGCGATGGTGTTGGCTGAAAGTGTGCTGTTACTGCTGCTCGGCGGCCTCATCGGCCTGGGCCTGGTATCGGCTATCGCGCCGGGTATCGGTGCCGCCAGCGGCGGCATGATTCCGGTGCATGGGGTCAGCGCCAGTACCTGGACGCTCGGCGTTGCGCTGATGCTCGTCATTGGCGTGATCATCGGCTGGATACCCGCGTGGCGTGCGATGCGCCTGAATATCGTCGATGCACTCAGCGGTCGCTGACAGGAGCTTGCCATGAAAAAATTTCTGTTCAATCTGGGATTGGTGCTGCTGGTGATCCTTACCGTTTACGCGTGGACTTTATTGCCATGGTTTGGCGCCGTCGCCCTCGTGCTGGTGTTCATCGCGTGGCTGGTGTTGTCGCGCAGCGGACGGCAGGCCGCATCGGTCACGGGAGTTGGGGTCAGTACCTTGCGACAGCGTGTCGGCTCCTCGTCGGTCATCGTGATCGGCATCGCCGGTGTGGTCGGGGTATTGGTGGCCTTGCTGGCCATGGGCGAGGGACTGACCGCGACGCTGGAAAGTGGCGGCCGCACCGACACGGCCATCGTGCTACGCGGGGGTTCGGCTGGAGAGTCGGCATCGGTGTTGACGCGCGATGATGTGTTGGCAATCGCGCAAGCACCTGGCATCGCGCGTGATGCCAGCGGCAAACCGGTGGCGTCGGCCGAACTGGTGGTGGCCGCCAACGTCAAGCAGAAAGGTTCGGATGAAGACGCCAACGCGCAGTTGCGCGGTATCGATCCCGAAGCCTGGGCGTTGCGGCCGAACTTGAAGATCATCCAGGGACGCAAATTCAAACCCGGCCTGCGCGAGCTGGATGTGGGCCAGGGCGCGGCGCGGCAGTTCGCCGGCATGGCCGTGGGCGACGAGGTCAAGCTGGGCATGGAGTCGTGGAAAATTGTCGGCGTGTTTGCCTCCGGCGACGCCTACGATTCGGAAATGTGGTCCGATCGCCAGACCGTGGCCTCGGCCTATCGCCGTGGGAACAGCGCCGAATCCGTGCTGGTCAAGCTCACCAGCGCTGCCGCGTTCGATCGCTTCAATGCTGCGCTGGCCTCCGACCCGAAACTGAAGGTCGAAGCAAGCACCACCAAGGATTATTTCTCCAGGCAGTCCGCGGGCGGGACCACGGTGATCCGCATCGTCGGTCTGACCGTCGGTGTGATCATGGCGATCGGCGCGATCTTCGGTGCGCTCAACTGCATGTTCGCTGCAGTAGCCTCACGCGCCAGAGAGATAGCCACCTTGCGTGCGATCGGTTTTCGCAGTGTTCCCGTGGTGGTATCGGTCATGCTGGAAACCATGCTGCTGGCACTGTTCGGCGGCGTGCTCGGTGCGCTCATCGTGTGGCTGGTGTTCAACGGCTATACCGCCTCGACGCTGAGCGGTTTCACTCAACTCGTATTCCGTTTCCGGGTCTCGCCGCAGTTGTTGTGGGAAGGCTTGAAATGGGCGCTGGCGATTGGCTTTATCGGGGGGTTGTTTCCGGCCGTGCGTGCGGCGCGGCTGCCAGTGACCACGGCGCTGCGCGAGTCCTAAAAAAAGCGTAAAGAGGAGTGAGAAACGACTCGCGTATACCGTGCCTTCGCCCGATCGAGTGCGTACCGGGAGATGTCGTAGCCGACGAAGTCGGAGTTCGGAAAGGCCTGCGCCGGGTACTTGAGTGGCTTCATCGACGGCCTGTCTCTGGCGCTCTGGCGACGCGCTTGGCGGTGAACACGGCTGTGTGCAAGTCTTGAGCAAGTTGATTTGGATTTGAAGGGAGTCAACATGAGTCATGGGCGATGGTTGATGTTGCTGGTTCTGGTGTGGTGCCTGAGCGGCTGCACTGCGTTCGTGGCGAGGCAGATTGAGCGACCGGGGCATGCTAACTCCCATTCGATCGACGCTTTTCTAGCGCAAACGGGATTTCAACGCGAGACGCTACACACCCCAAACGATCTGCGCATCTCCTACTGGATCGCGCCGCCGCGCGCGTATCAGGTGAAGGACGAGTATCGAATGCGGCGTAACGGAAAACAGTGGAGCGCCTCGTTCAATTTCAGTATCGATGGCGATCCGACCAACGCACCTTTGCTCGTCCCGAAAGGCAGCGTGGTGTTGCTGCATCCGTGGAGCCTGAGTAGCACCGCCATGTATATGTGGGGCATCCACTTCGCCGCAGCGGGCTACCAGGTGGTGATGCCGGACCTGCGCAGTCAGGGCCATTCGTCGGATGCGCCGGTGGGCTACGGACCGCGCGAGGCAGACGATATCGTCGGGCTGGTGCACGACCTGCAAGCGGCGCACCGACTACCCAAGCCGTTGTACTTGCTGGGTGCATCGTACGGCGCCACCGTGGCGTTGTTCGCCGCGCCGCAACTGCCCGACTTGCGCGGCGTGATTGCGCTGGAACCGTATGCCAATGCCGCCGGTGTGATTCGCCGCGCGCCGGGCAGTGGCCTGTTCGGTCACCGTTGGCTGGCGCGCTCGATCACGCCGAAGGAAGTCGACGCGGCGATTGCACGTGCTAGCCGGCGATTGAACGTTGACCTGGAGCACGTCAGTCCCGGTGATGCGCTAGCTCGAACCTCGACCTGCACGCTGATTCTGCGCGGAGACCTTGACGTGTTGGTTTCCGGCAAGGCCCTGGTCGCACTGAGTCGTCGTTCGCCGCGGGCGAGTTACGTGGAAATCCCGGACGAGGGGCACGAAACTCTGCTGCTGCGGACTGCACGCTTGGTGCCACCACTGCTCACGTGGATACAAACGCTGCCGGATACAGGTGACGACTGCCCGATCTTTTTGCCACCAGCGGCAACGCAGATCGCCGCGCAGCAGAGCTCAACGCGCGCCGCCGCCGAAGCGCAGCCGCGGCGCTGACGGTTCCCGTTTTTCGCGTGCCCGGCCCAACGTGATCACCATCACACCAAGCAGGATCACCGCCATGCCAGCCAGGTCGAACGAACCAAGATGCTCGCCGGCCAGCAAGATTCCAAGCAGCACGGCTACCGGTGGGTTGACGTACGCGTAGCTGGTGGCCAGCGCGGGGCGCGCGTGCTTGAGCACATACAGATAGGCACTGAACCCGATGATCGAGCCGAACACGCCCAGATAGATCAGCGCCAGGGTGGCGTGCGTGGTCGGGTGCGAGGGCAGGCGTTCGCCGTAGAGGAAGCCGAACCCCAGCAAGGCGATGCTGGCGCACAACATCTGCGCGGCGGTGTTCATCGGACCGGCAGGCATCTCGCGACGACGACTCCAGGCCGAGCCGAATGCCCAGCACATCGCAGCCACCAGCAAGGCCAGCGCGCCAAGCCTCGAGCCCGACAGGCTGCTGCCCAGGTTCAACACGATCACCCCGGCAAAGCCGATCGCCAGGCCCGCACTCTCGCGCCGGTTCGGCCACTGTCCGTACATGCCGGTGAATAGCGCGGCGAACAGCGGCATGCTGGCCACGGCTACCGCCGCGATGCCGGAGCTGACCCGCTCCTCGGCGAAACAAACCAGCCCATTGCCCATGCCCAGCAGCAGCAATCCGGTGAACGCGGCATTTCTCCATTGCAGCGGTGTTGGCGCCGCCATGCCGCGCCAGCGCAGGAAACCGTACAGCGCGATGCCGGCGCCCAGAAAGCGGATGCCGGCCAGCAGAAATGGCGGATAGCTTTCCAGTGCGAAGCGGATGCCCAGATAGGTCGATCCCCAGATCACGTATAGCGTCAGCATCCCCAGCGGTACCAGCAGGCGCGGATCAGTCAGGCGATGCGACGGTGCCACGGCATCGGCGGGGGATTCATACATGGGGGTGCAGCCGGGTGGGGACGGCGCATTATCTGCTACGGCGAGAAATGAGTGGGGCGAAGTGAGACAAGAGGGTCCGTGTTAGCGGCTTTCTCACCCCTCTCTTGTTACCTTCTGTCTCAATGCCGTCCCGATTGAAGCACCCGGAATTCGCCTTCGAGTACAGTCGGCTGGCCCTTCACCGTTTCCACCGCGGGCTTCGCTGGGGCATACCCCTGCTTCCACTGACGGATAGCCAGCAAAATCACCCCGCCAACCAGCAAGACGCCAGCCACCATCAGCCCGAACACAAAGAGCACGCCAATCACCGCCAAGCCAAGCAGCAGCGACAGGAAGCGCGCGATGGGATGGCGGGGACGGCGCATGGAGTGCACGAAAAGGCGCATGTGTTAAAAATCCGTGTGGTAAAATCAATGACTTACAGTAACACGATGGGGCCAGGCGCCTCACGAGGCAAGTGCCGATGGATACAGTGACCCCGGACGAAACGTCGCAGCTGGAGCAGTTGCAGCTGCTGTGCCAGTTGGCACAAATACCCGATGGCGGGGCCGCCGCTGTGGACGCGATGCTGGCCGATGGCGAAGAGAGCGTGATCCTGCTGCGCCACGGCGAGCACGTGAGCGGTTATCTCAACATCTGCCCGCACGCTGGCAACCGACTCGATTACGCTCCGGGTAAATTTTTGCTGAAAAACGACACCCTGATTTGCGCCGTACACGGCGCGGTCTTCAAGCAGTCCGATGGGCTATGTACTGGCGGACCATGCCGCGGGCAACAGCTGCGAGTGGTACCGCTTCGGGTGATCGACGGCAAGGTCTGCCTGGAGTCCGCTGACCAGCCCTGAGATCTTCCCCGTTTGCCGTTCCTGGCTCCTCACCGGAACATCAGGTTGATCACCACCAGCGTCACCACCAGCACCACCACGGTCAGCGGCGCGCCGACGCGCAGGAAGTCCTTGCCTTTGTAGCCGCCGGGGCCGGTCACCATCATCAGGGCGGGATGACCGGCGCTGAGCAGGAAGGTGTTGGATGACGACACCGCCACGATCAGCGCATAGGCCGACGGATTCGCGCCGGTGGCCACCGCCACGCTGATCGCGATCGGCACCATCATCACGGTGGCGCCGACGTTCGACATCACCTGCGCGAACAGCAACGTCAGCACGGCCAGAGACAGTTGCAATACCCATGGCGCAACCCCGCCCATGTGCACCAGCACTTCCTGCGCGATCCACGCCGCGGTGCCGGTGGCGTCCATCGACCAGCCCAGCGGAATCAGGCAGGCAACCACGAAGATCGTCTTCCAGTTGACCGCCTTGTACGCCTCGTCCATGTTCAGCACGCCGGTCAGCAGCATCGCGATCGCGCCGGTCATCATCGACAGCGACAGGTCGAGGTCGGTGAACAGGGCCAGTCCCTGCGCCATCAGGAAGAAGCCCACCGCCTGCCAGATCTTGCCCGGACGCTGCTCTTCCTTCGGGATGTCGGTGACGACGACCAGGTCTTTGTCTTCGGAAGCCAGCGCCAGGTCGTGCCAGTTGCTGTGCAGCACCATCGTGTCGCCCGCGCGTAAGCTCACCCCGCGCACGTCGTCGCGAAACACCTGGTCGCCGCGGGTCACCGCGAGCACCGAGATACCGAAGCGTTTGCGCAGGCGCAGCTCGGCCACGGTGTGTTTGATGAAGCGCGACACCGGCGGGATCACCACCTCGGAAATACCGGCGCGGGTCGGGTTGAACAACTCGCCGAGCTGACGCATGCGGGTTGAAAGACGGCACAGCTGGTTGTTGGCGAACTGGTTCAATTGCTCGCGCGGGCCCAGCACGCCGAGGATCGAGCCGACCCATATCACGTGATCGGCTGGCGGCGCCATGCGCGAGTCGTTGCCACTCTTGATCGCCAGGATCAGCGGCGCCTCGTACAGCGCCTCCGCCTCGCCAATACTCATGCCGACCAACGGGCTCTCCGCGGTGACCGTGAGCTCGGCGGTTTCGCCGCCGATGCCATAAGTCTCGGCAAAATAGCTCTCGGTGCGGCCCGGCGTGACCTTTAGCCGTTCGTCTTCATGGCCGGGCAGCAGCTTGCGACCGAAGAAATAGAAATACGCCACGCCGACCAGGGCCAGTGCCAGGCCCACCGGGGTGACGCTGAACAGTCCGAACTTCGGGATCGTGTGGGCGCCCGGTGGCAGGTTCGCGTTGGCGCTGGCGATCAGGTCGTTCAGCACGATCAGCGGCGAGTTGGCGATCAACGTGGTGTTGGTGGCGGTGAGGATGCAGAACGCCATCGGCAGCAGTAGCCGCGAGATCGGCACGCCGGTGCGCGCGGCGAGGCGACTGCTGACCGGGATCATCAACGCGGCCAGCGCCTGGCTCGGGATCACCGCGCTGAACAGGCTTGCGACCAGGTTGATCACCATGCCCAGGCGCGACTCCACACCGCTGGCCATGCGCATCACGAAACGCGCGGTGTGGGTGAGCACGCCGGCGCGATCGAGTCCTTCGCCCATGATCATGATCGCGATGATCGCGATCACCGCGTTGCCGGCGAAGCCGTTGAACACGCGTTCGGCAGGGAGCAGCCCGATCAGTCCGATCGTCACCACCACCAGCAGCGCCACCATGTCGGCGCGGATCCACTCCAGCACAAGCATCAGCATGGTGAAGCCCAGCAGGCCAAGCACCATGATCATTTCGGGGCTGAGCGAGAGTCCCATCAGCCAGCGTCCATGCGGGGCGTCGGGTCGCGCTGGCTACGGCAGGGCAGGGGAGGCTTCACGCTGCGTCGATTCGTCCCTGTGTGGATGCCTGCGAGTATAAGCGGGTGAGCGCGCAGTTGCTGGTGAATCGCAGGCAAAAACGACTGCTCCCCAACCGCCTCCTGCGCGCAGCGGAGGGAGCGCCTGAGGCAAGAACGCAGGGCATGTAAGCGAACACTCTTTCTCCCCCCTCCGCGTGTGTTTGTATGGGACCCATGGTGGATGGGGTCAGGCTCTCCGGTACAGCAAGTCCCGCACGTCATGTCCGAGTTTCAATCCACGTCGCTCGAAGTGCGTCTCGATGCGCCAGTCGGGTTTGCCAGCGTATTGTCCGGGACCTTGTTCGTTGCGCCAACCCGCTGCAGCTTCCATCACTTCGAGCATGTGTTCGGCGTAGGGTTGCCAGTCGGTGGCCAGGTGCAGCAGGGCGCCAGGTGCCATGCGCGAGGCAAGCAATGCCACAAAATCAGGCTGAATCAGGCGGCGTTTGTGGTGACGCTTCTTGTGCCACGGGTCGGGAAACCAGATGCGGACTTCGGCCAGCGACGCAGCGGCGATCTCGTGTTCGAGCACGTCGACGGCGTCATGCCGGTACACGCGCACATTGTTTGCACCGCGTGCGACCAGTGTATTCATCAGGCGACCGACCCCGGGGCCGTGCACTTCCACGCCGATGAAATCGCGGTCGGGCTCGTGCTCGCTGGCCCAGTCCAGCGCCTCGCCGTTGCCGAAGCCGATCTCCAGCACTCGCTGCGCAGATCGGCCGAAACTGTCGTCGAGATCGCGCGGCGTGCCGCGATAGTCCAAGCCGTAACGTGACCACACGGTATCGAAGGCGCGCTGTTGCGCGGGTGTCATGCGGCCTTCGCGCAGGACGAAGCTGCGAATCCGGCGCAAGTATTCCGGGGGAGTGTCGTGATCGCCAGCGGTCATACGGGCTTCCTGGGCAGCAGCGACAGCCGGCGGCACAAAGCCGCCGAGCAGGCGCGAGGGCGGCAGACTCTACCAGAATGGTGGACGAGTCCCGCGTCTGGCCGCCTGCCGGCAGCTTGTCCCTATGCGGTTACTCAGGGCTCCCGTTGCTGCCGAAGCTCGGAATTTTTGGAGCGCAGAACCGCGGCCCGTGGTGGTGGCGCCGCTCGAGGTGGTGGTGCTGCACGCGGTGCTGGTGCCGCGCGCTGCTGCGGTTGCGTGTACTGCGGCTGTTCCTGCCGCGGTGCTTCCCGTCGCGGTTGCGGCATCGCCTGGCGCGATGGCTCGCGGATGGCAGGTCGGTTGCGAGCCTGGTCGGACCGATGGGTGGGCCGTGCGGCGTCGGCGCGTTCGAAACGAGGCTGCGACTGAGTGCGCTCGGAGGCAGCGATGCGTGGCTGGCTGACCGGATAGCGGGAGGTCGGCTGCTCGCGTCCCACGACAGCCCGGCTGACGGTATCAGCACGTCGCATCCGCGGCACTTGCGGAAGGCTGGCATTGTCACGCGATGGCGACCATTCGCGTTTCTGATCGCCGCCCGCAATGTAGCTGACGCCCGGTCGCGGCGTGGCGGTTGGCTGGCTGTTGCGGCTCTGCGGGTGGGCAAAACGTGCCGAAGGCAACTCGCTTCGTTGCACCGGCTCGACCAGCTCCTGGCGGCGTTGTATGACTCGCGCGTTTGGCTTCGCATCCACGGTCCGTTCCAGCGACGGCAGCGCGCTGGCCTGCTGGCGCTGGGATGCATCGATGCGCGATCGATTCAGTACGCGCACGTTCGATTTGTGCGTCGCAGATCGTTGCGGGCGCGCCAACTGGTCGCCAGGGTCGACGCGGCGTTCGGGCATCACTGGTGGTGCCCGGCGCGCCACCACTTCACGTTGGAATCCGCCGATCGGCAACTGGCGCGCGTGTGCGCTGCGCTGGCCGGTGCGGCTGCCCGGCGACGGGCGGATATCGATGCCACGCGGGATCACCTGCGCGGTTTCCAACTGGCGTCGGTCGACCTTGACCCGGTTGCGCTGAACCTGGTGACCGGCGGCAAAGTCCCGGCCCGGCATCGCGCTGAACCCGCCCGGTGCCTGGCGATTGGCGTAGTGCACGTCGCGCAACGGTCGGTCCTCGCGATAGTGGCGGTAGTGCTTGTCGATCCGGTCGTTGATGTGAGCGTGACTGTTGTTGCGATTCACCCGGATGTTGTTGACATTGACACGTCGGTAGTAATCGCGATTGACGCGGTACCAAGGGTTGTAGATCTCGCCTGGACCAAGCGGGAACCAACCGACCGGATGGCTGCCGATACCCACCGAGAAACCGCCACGGCCGCCACCGACGAAGGCTACCAGTGCCGGCGCGTAGATCGGTCGGGCGTAGCGTGGCCCGGGGACCCAGCCCCAGCCGCGGTGAGTGTGCGCCCAGCGACCGTAGTGATAAGGCGCATAGCCCCACGGCATCGCGTCGATCCAGGTCCAGCCCCACGGCGCGATATACGCCCACCGGCCGTCACGATACGGTGCCCAGCCGACCGCCACATTGCGGGGATACCAGACGGCGCCGTAGTCGTTGTTGTTCTGCCACTCGCCATACGCGTCCAGATCCTGGTAGCCGACCACGTCGGGTGATACGTATTGGCTGCTGCTCGACTGCGCATAGCGCTGGTCGCGCTGGTTGACCCACGCGTCGAAATTGTCGTTGCCCTCGACGTCGCTGATGGCCATCGCGGACAGGCTGGAATCGGCGAAACGGTAGCTGCGCCCGGCGAAAACGTCGCGTTGCGCGTCGTTCTGGCCGTACACGGTAGCCTTGCCCTCGATCACCGTGACTCGCGTCCCGTTGCCGTCGATGTCGACTCGGAACCGGCCAGGCTGGTCGACGACCAGCGCCAACGTCGGCGTATCGATCTCATAGCTTTGGCCGCCATCCACGCGGTGCACGCTCAAGCTAAGCGTACCTTGGGTCAGTTCGATCTGCGCCAGTTGTTCGTTGAGGTCGAGCAGACCCAGGTCGGTGCGGCGATCCAGTCGCAGCGTGGCGCCGCCGAATTCGAGCTCGGCCCGCGCATTGGCGCCGCTGGCCAGCTTGTCTCCTGTGGTCAGGGGACGATTGACGCTGGCATCGCTCCAGTCATTCGCGCCCGCTGGCAACAAGCCGAGATCGCCGGCGATGTAGGACAATCGGGCGACCCGACTCGGCGGGTCGGCACTGTCGCCGCCGATAGTGACCTGTGCGTACGCCGCGCCGGTGCCGACGCACAGCAGCGCAATAGCCAGCACGGCACCATGGCGCCGGAGCGAATCAAGCAGTTTGATCAATGTCTTCATGACAATTCCCCCCGTGGGCTGATGTCGGTGGCATGTAATCTTTCGCGTTAACCCAACCGCATGTAGATGGGGTCACGTCTGATTATGCGCATGATCGAGGTTAGCTGCGTCTTAGTTGTGCGCCTTTCGCGGTTGCCGGTTCAGCTGCGCGCCATGCATGGTTCAGGCGCCATTAGGCTGCACGACGCAGTTCCCACGACGCGTGACCCGGGTTACCATTCGCGAACGTCTTCGCGGGTGTAGCTCAATGGTAGAGCTGTAGCTTCCCAAGCTACTGACGAGGGTTCGATTCCCTTCACCCGCTCCATTCCCTTTCCGCCGCGCGATTTCTGAGCTGTCCTGAACCCATGGCGGATCCGATCGGCGCACGGCTGGTGACCCTTGGTTGGCGTGAGTGGCTGGCCTTGCCGCAGTTGGGCATCGGCACGCTGAAGGCCAAACTCGATACCGGTGCACGCAGCAGTTCACTGCATGTCGACTCGCTGGAGGCATTCCAGCGTGATGGCGCGACCTGGTTGCGTTTCTCTCTGCACCCGGGCAGGCGCCAGCCGCTGACCGTGCATTGCGAGGCGCCGGCGCTGGATCAGCGCATGGTGACCGACACCAGTGGACGGCGTACCGAGCGGTGGTTCATCCGCAGCGAAGTGCGATTGGGCGGGGCGCGGTTCAATGTCGACATCAATCTCACGGATCGCCGGCATATGCTGTTTCCGATGCTGCTCGGCCGCAGCGCCCTGACCGGGCGCTTCATCGTCGATCCTTCGTTCTCCTACACCCAATCACGTCCGCTGTCGCCGAACGCGGACGCCACGAGCCCTCCATGAAGATTGCCATCCTGTCGCGCAACACGCGGCTGTATTCGACCAAGCGCCTGGTCGAGGCCGCGCGCGAACGCGGCCACGTGGTGCGCGTGTTCGATCCCCTGCGCTGTTATGTGCGTATCGCGCCAGGTGCCGTCGCGATCCGTTACAACGGCAAGCCGGTGCGCGACATCGACGCGGTGATCCCGCGCATCGGCACCTCGACCACGTTCTATGGCACCGCGGTGCTGCGTCAGTTGGAAATGATGGGCGTGTACACGCCGAACCCGTCCGACGCCGTGCTGCGCGCGCGCGACAAGCTGCGTTGCCTGCAGATCCTCGCCGCGCAGGGCATCCCCATGCCGGTGACGGTGTTCGGCGACAATCCGGACGACAGCGCCGATGTGTTGGCCCTGCTCGGCGATCCGCCGCATGTGATCAAGCTCAACGAAGGCAGCCAAGGCACCGGCGTGGTGCTGGCCGAGAAACGCAGCGGATCGCAAAGCGTGATCGAGGCGTTCCGCGGCCTGTATGCGAACTTTCTGGTGCAGGAGTTCATCGCCGAAGCCAACGGTAGTGATATCCGCTGTTTTGTGGTCGGCAGGAAAGTGGTGGCGGCCATGCAGCGCCAGGCCAGCCCCGGAGATTTCCGCGCCAACCTGCATCGCGGTGGCGTTGCGGCGGCGGCGACGTTGAGTGCCGAGGAGAAGCGCATCGCCGTGCAGGCGGCCGCTGCGCTGGGCCTGGGCATCGCCGGCGTCGACCTGTTGCGCTCCAACCGTGGGCCATTGTTGCTGGAAGTGAATGCCTCGCCAGGGCTTGAGGGTATAGAGACCGCCACCGGGGTGGACGTGGCCGGCGCGATCGTGGCGCTGCTGGAGCATCGAAAAGCCAGGCGGAACTGAGCAGTCGAACCGCGCGGCGACCGGATGTTAACCATCACCTAACCATCGCCTAACCAGCAAACCGCTATAAAACTCAAGCTGTCCGTCGGCGAGTATTCCATGAGGCGGGCGGCAGGTGATGGTAGCGGGGCAATCGTTTGGGCCCAGGTGAGCGACGGCGAGTCGTGCATCTGGGCCTTTTTCTTGCCGATGCGCGGGCTTCACCCAAGCTTGTTAAGCTGGCACCTCCAGTCGGCCCGTGCGCCGACTGTGCAGGAGTGATACATGCGCGTACTGGTGATCGAAGACAACAGCGATATCGCGACCAACATCGGCGATTATCTGGAAGACCGTGGCAATGTCGTGGATTTCGCCGGTGACGGCGTGACCGGCCTGCATCTGGCGGTGGTGCACGATTTCGACGTGATCGTGCTGGATCTCACGCTGCCGGGCATGGACGGCCTGGAAGTGGCGCGCAAACTGCGCCACGAGGCGCACAAGCAGACACCGATCCTGATGCTGACCGCGCGCGATGCCCTAGAGCAGAAGTTGACCGGTTTCGAGTCCGGCGCCGACGATTACATGACCAAGCCGTTCGCCTTGCAGGAACTGGCCGCGCGCCTGGAAGTGCTGGCGCGCCGCGGCAAGGGTCCGCAAAGCCGAGTGCTGAAGGTGGCCGACCTCACCTTCAACCTGGACACGCTCACGGTGAACCGCGAGGGCAAGTCGATCCAGCTCAATCCGATCGGCCTGAAGTTGCTGCAGGCGTTGATGGAGGCCAGCCCGTCGGTGGTGACGCGGCAGGACCTGGAGCAGCGCGTGTGGGGCGAGGAGCTGCCCGACAGCGACAGCCTGCGCGTGCATATCCACGGCCTGCGCGCAGCAATCGACAAGCCGTTCGAGAAGCCGTTGATTCACACCAGACACGGCATTGGCTATCGGATGGTCGAGCCGGATGCGATCCAGGCGTAAGCTTCGGTTCCGCCTGATCGTCTCCTTCGCGCTGTTCGGCTTCGGCCTCAGCGCGTTGTTTGCCGTGGCCGCGCTTTACGTGCGCGCGAAGGTCGAGGACCAGCTGGTGGTGTCGGCGCTGCAGCAGGACGCGGACAGCTATGTCAAGCAAATGCACGAGTCACCGGGGCAACCTTTCTATTCCAAGCTGATGACGGGCTGGGGGTGGAGCGAGCGCACGCTCTACAAGGCTCCCTTGGCGTGGCAGTCGCTGACCGGCGGCGTGCACGACATTTACGAAACGGGTGAGGATGGGCAAGCGCAGCACTACAAGCTTGCGGTGAGCCGCGAGTACGGCTTGATTGCGTTCGTCAAATACGACGTAAGCCGCGATGACCTGGGCAAGCAGCAACTCCTGATCAGTGTAATCGCCGCGGTGTTCCTGTTCGGCCTCCTGTCGCTGGCAATCGGCATGTGGCTCTCGCGCAAGGTACTCAAGCCGGTCAGCGAGTTGGCTGCGCGGCTACGTGATTTTCGCCGGGCCGGAAAAGCCGAGCCGCTGGCCCCGCATTTCGCCGACGACGAAGTCGGCGAACTGGCGCACGCGTTGGACGAGTATTCGGCGCGGCTCACCGCGATGGTCGAGCGCGACCGCGAGTTCAACTCCGATGTCAGCCACGAATTGCGCACGCCGCTGGCAGTGATCGCCAGTACCACCGAATTGCTGCAGGGTTCGCCCGACCTTACTGAGAAACTGAGCGAGCGGTTGAAGCGGATCGAGCGCGCCTCGCGCCAGGCCACCGAGCTGATCGAGGCGCTGCTGCTGTTGTCGCGCGCCGAACGACGTGGGCCCACTCGCGGCGAGACCACCGAGGTGGGCAAGGTCGCCGCGGACGTGATCGAGAGCCAGCGCCCACAAATGCGCGGCAAACCGTTGACGATCGATCTGGACGTGCGCGAGCTGGTCAGCGTCAACGCACCCGCGTCAGTATTGTCGGTCGCGCTGACCAATCTGATCGGCAATGCGATCAAGTACACCCTCGAGGGCAGCGTGCAGGTCGTGGTGGGAAGCGGTGGCATCGAGGTGATCGATACCGGTCCCGGGATCAAGCCGGAGGATGCCGAGCGACTGTTTCAGCGTGGCGTGCGCGGCGAAGGCGCTGGCGGCAGCGGCGCCGGCCTTGGCCTGGCGATCGTGCGCCGTCTGTGCGAACTGTACGGCTGGGATGTCTCGATGCGCCCGCGCAGCGACGCCAACGGCGCGATCGCCAGCATCGTGTTTTCCTAAGAGCCTGTCGGACTTTGGTTGGCCGGCCCTTGGTCCATAGAACCACTATGGACCTGCGAACCGGCGAAAACCTGTCCGCACCCAGCCGAATTCTCGACTCGACCACCAAAGCCCGACAGGCTCCTAGGTTTCAGCGCATTGCTGTATCGAACAGATCCGCCTGCGCTTGATAACTGTCACGATCGACGAAGCCAGTCAGGGCCACGCCGACCAAGCGATAACGGCTTTCCTGCGGTCGCTCGACGCGCTCGCGCAACGCGCACGCGAGCATGCCCAGTTCATGCGCCGAGCGTGGCTGCTGCGGCGGGGTGAGGCTACGCGTCAGCGTATGAAAGTCGGCCGTCTTAAGCTTAAGCACCACAGTACGTGCGACCCGCTCGCGCTCACGCTCGTAACTGGCCCAGGCTTTTTCGGCCATGCGGCGTATGTGCGGTTCGAGTTCGTCCAGTTTCAAATCGTGCTCGAAGGTGTCTTCGGCCGAGATCTGCAGGGTTGGCCGTTCTGGTTGCACTGGATGCTCGTCGATGCCGTTGGCCAATTCGTGCAAACGTCGGCCCCAGCGGCCGAATCGCTGCTCTAGTATCGCCGCGGCGAACGCTCGCAGTTCGCCCACGGTGGCGATGCCGAGCGCCGCAAGTTTTGACTCCATCACCTTGCCCACGCCGGGCAGGCGGCCCACCGGCAATGGCGTCAGGAAGGCCTCGATCTGGTGCGGACGGATCACGCACACACCATCGGGCTTGTTCCAGTCCGAGGCGATCTTGGCCAGGAATTTGTTGGGTGCCACGCCCGCCGAGGCGGTCAGCGCGGTTTCTTCGCGAATCGCGGCGCGGATTGCCTCGGCGGTGGCCGTGGCCGAGGGCAGGCAAGTCTTGCTCGCGGTGACATCGAGATACGCCTCATCCAGCGACAGCGGCTCGATCAGGTCGGTGTGCCTGGCGAAGATCTCGCGGATCTGCCGCGACACCGCCTTGTAGCGCACAAAATCTGGCGGCACGAACACCAGCTGAGGACATAGTCGCTCCGCACTGATCGCCGGCATTGCCGAGCGCACGCCGAACACGCGTGCCTCGTAGCTGGCCGCACAAACCACCGAACGCGATCCACGCCACGCCACCGCCACCGGTTTGCCGCGCAGCGAGGGATCGTCGCGCTGCTCCACCGATGCGTAGAACGCATCCATGTCGATGTGCACGATCTTGCGTGAGACGGAAGACAAGCGTGTGGCCGAACCAGCGGAGACTCGCTCATTCTACCGAGCACGCCGGCGTACCGACGCCCAGAGGCGCTTTTAATGCACTTTGCTTTCTTCTTGCACCGCCATCCGCCGAGCCACTTCCCCGGCGAGATGCTCAGCGGCGGCGGGTTGCCCCGCGAGAAACAGGAACGGTTCGATCAACTCCAGCTCCATGAGCAGGAACCGACCTTCGCAGATCACGCCGTCCACCCGCGCATAGGCCGGTGTTTCGTAACCGATCGTGGTGACCGCGGCGAGTACGTGCGCCGCCGCGGCAAGAGTCGCCGGATCAGGCCGGGAGGTCACGGTGCTGCCGCCGTGTTCACTTTGCACCCGGTAGTCGCCGACAGCCGGATATTTGATTACCGCGTGGCTGAATTCGCCGGCGAAATACATCAGCGACCATTCGCCTGCGCTGACGATCTCTGGCACGAAGGGCTGCACCAGGTAATCGAGTTCGGTCGGCAATGTTTTGATCGCCTGCATGAAGCTCGGGTCGCCCACGCGGCCGCGCAAAGTCTGCCACGCGTTGCCGCTGATCGTGGGCTTGATCACTACCTGTTGCGTCGGCATCGACGCCAGCAGACCGGGCAATCCTGCCGTGCTCGTCAATTGGGTCGGAATGACCGCGACATCGCGCTGGGCGAGTTCGAGCAGATAGCGCTTGTCGCTGTTCCAGCGCAGCACGCGGCTGTCGTTGATGGTGGGCACGCCGAGATGGTCGAGTCGATCGAGCCAGGCCATGAAGTCGCGCGGGAATTTGAAATAATCCCAAATCGTGCGGACCAGTACCGCCTCGAATCCCGACCAGTCCACCGCCGGGTCGTTCCAGATGCACGACATCGGCTCGATGCCAAGTCGTGCCAGCGTGACAGCCAGATGGGCGTCGTCTGAATGAATCGACGGATAATCCGCGGATGTGGCGAGCGCGATCCGGCGGCTGGCGGGTTGGACAGACATTTCGGGGCCTCAAGATGGTGGAATGGATGCACGTGCCAGAGATCGACTCTTGATCCGTCAGAGCACCCTGCGGCAGTGACGAAGCGACCGCCATCGTACCTTTCGGTGTCCGCGTCGCGCCGCGGTCGGTAGTGTAGGGGGATTGGCAGTTTGCCGGCGGCAAGCTGGGCGACGCGGATCATCGCTCCTTGCGATCCCTGTCAGAGTGCGTGGCCACAGATGCTGTCTGGACCAGGTAAAGGCGCACGCCAGGGTTTCCGTCGACGAGTTCGATGGCAGCGCCGTTGATGATCTGAATGCCGTTGGTCGGAGGCGCGAGGGCGGCGTGCATGGCCGAGCGCAATGCATCGGTTCGCTGCTGCCGCGCGATGGTGTCGGGCAACAGCGACGCCAGCACCAGCAGCGATGCCGCGAGCGCGCCCCCGAGCACGAGACGCAGGCGGCGGTTGCTGGCCACGACGTGGCTGCGCGCAAGGCTTTGCTGCAGGCGCTGCAAACCGCCAGCGGGTGGCTTCAAGTCAGCGAACAATGGGTTGGAGTCATGCATCGAGGGTTGCTCCCAGCAAGATCTTCAGTCGTGCCATGGCCTGGTGCTTGCGCGAGGCCACGGTACCGGCCGGAATGCCAAGTATCTTCGCGATCTCGTCACCGCGCAGGCCGCTGAATTCGGACAGCAGCAACACCTGCTGCCATGCGGGCGGCAGTTGCCGTAAGGCCTTGTGCAGTTCGCGCGCGGCAAGAAAGTCCTGTGCGTGCGCGTCACCGGACAGCTGCAGCGACGCATCGTCCACGTCGTCATGTCGTCGCAGCAGGCGCCAGCGCAGCCGGTTCTTGGCCAGGTTGAGCGCGGTGGTCCAGACCAGCGCGTCCAGCGTGGTTTCGTCCACCTTGTCACGGCGTTCCCACACCCGTACGAACGCATCATGGATCACGTCCTGGCAATCCTCAGCTACCCACAGCTGGCGATACAGCACGTTGTAGAGCGGCCGTTCCAGTCGTCGATAGCTGGCGTACAGCGTTTCCTGGCGCAGTGTCATGCGCTCGGCTCAGGCCTGCGCTGGCAGACGATCCGCGCGAACAATCAACAGACGCAGCGCGGGTTTCTGCGGACACGGTGGCGCAATTTTTCCGGGTAACGCGGGCGCACAAGCCCCCGGTGCCTGGGCCAGCACGACATACTGACCGGAGGTAATGCCGATCTGGGTGTCGAGCTGGGCCAGGCCGCTCTGACCGTTATCCCCGTAGCTCAGCGCCAATTGGATCGTGTTGGCGTGGGTGGCCTTGACCTGGAAACCGAAGCTGCGCTCGTAGCCGCCGTCTGTGGCCGTTTTCATCGATCCCTCGGGTCCCACCGAGGTTATCGCCGCCACCGCCTGATCCAGCTGGAAGTGCAGCGGCCCCATGCTCTTTCGCACGCTTTCCAGCGAGCTCGCCAACGGCTTCAAGGAGGGATCGTCGCTGCCGGGCCCGGCCAGGGCGTCGACGATCCAGATGTGCAGGCCGACTTGTACGTCAGCTGGCTGCGCGACGACTGATTTGCCGAGGCTGCTGATCGCCTCGCCGATCGAAGACTGCGCATCACGTGGGGCATAAACCAGCAGTTTTCCCGGTGCAGGAACCGTGATTGTATCCATGGGTCCCAGTGCGCCCCGCAGCGATTGGGCCACGGGGTCGGCCTGCTCCGGTGTCACCGCGTAGATTTTCAGCTCCATCCGTGCCGAGGTCTGGCTCGCATGATTGTCTGCCGGCGCGCGGCACGCTGAAAGACCAAGCAACAAAGCTGCGCCGGCGATGAGTTGAAGTGTGTGTTTCATGAGATGCACTCCCGGCGACCGGGGGGCCACCTTCAAGGATATATACACGCCAGCGCGGATTTCTTTCATTTCCCGTCACCCTGACCGGTGGGACTGGTGGAAGACCTGTCCGCAATGGCAAGGTAGCCGCCGTGCTGACCGAACCTGCCAATGCCTATGCCCGTCGCCTGAACACCTGGGATGCGGTGATGATCGTCATCGGCGGCGTGATCGGTGCTGGCATTTTCCTCACGCCGTCCACGGTGGCGCAACACACCTCGTCGTCGCTGGAGCTGCTGATCCTGTGGGCAATCGGAGGCGGGCTGACCTTGGCTGGCGTGCTTTGTTACGCCGAGCTCGGTGCGCGCCGGCCGCAGGCGGGTGGCATTTACGTTTACCTGCGCGAGGCGTTCGGCTTGATGCCGGCGTTCCTGTTCGGCTGGACCATGGCGCTCATCAACTACCCCGGTAGCGTGGCTGCGGTGGCGACGATGTTTGCCCAATACCTGTGTACGGCGCTTGGAATTTCGGGACCGGCGTACGTGAAGCCGGTAGCGGTGGGTGCGATCGTGTTCATCGTGGGCATCAATCTGTTCGGCATCCGGGCGGGTGCCTGGCTGCAGAACGTGTTCACCGTGCTGAAACTGCTGGCGGTCGCGCTGCTGGTGATCACCGGCCTGGTGCTGGCGCACGATCATCTGGGTCTGGCGCTGATTGGTGAGGCAGCCAAGCCGGCATCGACCTGGGCGTTCGCCGGTGCGTTGTTGCCGGTACTGTTTTCCTACGGCGGCTTCCACTACCTCAATGACCTGGCCGGCGAGGTGCGCAACCCGCAGCGCACCCTGCCACGCGCGCTGGGCATGGGCATGGCCGGCGTGGTGATCTGTTATCTGCTGGCGAACTACGCCTATCTCGCTGGTCTGGGCCATGCCGGCCTGGCCAATAGTGGGGCGCCGGCGGCCGATTTGATGCGGCTGTTGTTCGGCGAGCGCGGCGCCACCGTGATCGCGGTTGGCATCGCCTGTTCCACCTTCGGTTATTGCAGCATCGCGATTGCCGGCGGCGCCCGTGTGCTGCAGACCATGGGCGCGGATGGGGTATTTTTCCGCGCGGCCGGACGCGTCGATGCGCGCACGCGGGCACCGCAGGTAGCTCTTGCGCTGCTTGGCGCGTGGGCCGTGGTGTTGACGCTCTCCGGCACCTTCGGCCAGTTGCTCAACTACACCACGGTGGGCGAGTGGCTCGGCCACGTGTTCGGCATCGGCACGTTGTTCTGGTATCGCAAACATTTCATCGACGAGCCCTCGCCGTATCGAGTGCCGTTCTATCCGCTGCTGCCGTTGGTCTTCGTGATTACCGTGTTCGGCGTGATCGTGGCCAGCGCGATCAACGCGCCCGGCGACGCCGGTATGAGCCTGGTGATCATCGCCCTCGGCGTGCCGGTGTATTACGGCTGGCAACGCTGGACGTGCCGGCACGCAGCGTAACCGCTATTCACGCGTCGCTCGTATAGTGGTTCTTTGGGCAGAGTCCACTGTCGATGAAACCTCTTGTGTCGATCTGGTTGTGGCTGGCCTTGCTGGGTGGTTGCCAGGTCGCCGAGGTGTCCGCGCTCCCCGATCTGGCCAGTGAATCGCAAACCAGTCAGATCAGTCTCGATCAGGTGCTACGGGTCGGCGCCATCGAGCATGCCGACGATGGGATAGCCCAACAGCGCTACACGTTTCAGCCGGCCGCGCATCCACAGATCGTATTGAAGCCGGCGCGCGGCGCGTGGGACTGGTCGCAACAGGATGAGTTGCATATTCGCGTGCAGAACACGATGCCGTGGGCGGTTACCTTGCAGGTGGAGATCGACGGCGCCGCCGCGAACCAGCGCCTTCAGGCCACCGTCGGTTTGCCGGCGGGGCCGCCGCAAACCCTGGTCATTCCATTGCAACCGACGTCGCCACGTAACCAAGGCATGCAGACGGGGCCACCGATGCCGTTCGACGATCACGACCGGCTTGTCTTGCTGGCAACCACCGTCGAGGGCGTGCTGGATCGGCACCGGGTCAGTGCGATCCGGCTGGAGGTCCCCGCACCCCAGGCCGCTCAGACCGTGTTGTTCGGGCCGGTGGAAACCACCGCGGATACGACCACACTGCATGATGCCTATGCCGGCATCGTCGACCGTTATGGCCAGTTCACCCGCACCAGCTGGCCGGAGAAAATCACCAGCGACGCGACGCTGCGGGCCGCCAATGAGGTCGCATTACCCAGCCGGATGACCCCGAAGATGGACGTCTACGGCGGACGTCTGGACGTCCAGGGACTGCGGAAGACCGGCTGGTTCCACACGCAGAAACTGGGTGGTCGTTGGCAACTGGTCACGCCGGATGGTCATGCGTTCTTCTCGCTGGGTGTAAATGCGGTTGTCTCCGATGGCGGGCGCAGCTATGTACAAGGCCGCGAATTCATGTTCCGTGATTTGCCAACGGACGGGGGAATGTGGGCGGCGTTCTACGGCAACAGCGACAGCCGCCGTGCGGAGCAGGGCGCCAGCGCGGGCATCGGCGACAATCATGGCCGATGGTTTGATTTCTACGCGGCGAACCTGCATCGCATCGATGGTGACGACTGGCTGGCCGGATGGCGAACGCGCGCGCTGGATCGCCTGCAGGCCTGGGGCTTCAACACCATTGGCAACTGGAGCGATCCTGCGCTGGGCCAAGCGCATCGGTTGCCGTATACGCGCTCGATCAACATCATCGGCGACTACGCCAACGTCGCCAGCGGCTTCGACTATTGGGGGCGTATGCCCGATCCGTTCGATCCACGTTTCGTGCAGGCCACCGAGCGAGCCGTGACGAAAGCGAGCGCCAGCGTGCGTGACGATCCCTACCTGCTCGGCTATTTCGCCGACAACGAACTGGCTTGGGCCGGTGTGGGTCCGCAGGGCCGCTGGGGGCTGGCGCTGGGAACGCTTGCCGGCGACGCGAAGAGTCCGGCCAAGCAGGCGTTCGTGGCGGCGCTGAAGAAGGAATACGTGTCGCCGGAAACACTCGCTTCCGCGTGGGGCATCGCGCTGACTTCGTGGGATGAGCTTGATGTTACCGGCTTTCGCGCGCCATCGCCGGACGAGGCACATCCGGCAATCGCGCGCGATTACAGCGCCTGGCTGCGCCGCTATGCGGACACTTACTTTCGCGTGGTGTCAGCGGCGATTCATCGTCACGATCCGGATCACCTTTTCCTGGGCGGCCGCTTTGCGGTGAATACCCCGGAAGCAGTGGCCGCGTGCGCGCAATATTGCGACGTGGTCAGTTTCAACATCTACGCCGACCTGCCCCAGCACGGCTACGAGGAAGTTGCCATGCGCAAGCTCGACAAGCCGGTGCTGATCAGTGAATTCCACTTCGGTTCG
>CAJDWA010000005.1_pt1 | contig 30116 bp, 21 predicted proteins | sample 7391461 | NCBI WGS metagenome assembly CAJDWA01 (sample SAMEA7055726, study PRJEB34461) | soil metagenome | biome: terrestrial ecosystem; feature: Peninsula; material: soil | place: Antarctica | collected 2016 | reverse complement strand
ACCCAACACCGCAAACATCCAGCTCACCGCCACGAAACCACCGGGGCTGAATACGTAGTGCAGCGCACGTGAAACGTCGTAATCGCCGAAACGGGCGAGTAAAAATAGCCCCATCAGCAAGATCGGCACGGCTGCAATCCACTGGTACAGATGACCACTGATGGTTTGCGGCAGATAGACTCCACCAAGCGCGATACACAACGACTTGGCCGGCGCTTGTGGACCGACACGATGCAGATCCGGGCGCGCCAGCATCCAGTGCGGTCGTACTCGTATCAACCCGGCATCGGTAAGCGGCTCGCTCCGGTCCCGGCCGAGCTTACGCCGTAGATTGATCAGATTTGGCGCGTGCCACCCCTGTTGGACGTAATCGTCACGCAACAATTGGCGCCAGCGCCACGCAAGCGTCAGCACCAGCAGGACGACCAGCTTGGCTCCAAGGGACACGAATCGCGGTTCAGACGGCCCGGGTATCGAAACAAAATGACTCAGCGCTCGATGGAAGAACACAAGAGGGAGATACAACGTCAACGCAAGGTAGGCCGGCAACATCATGTAAAGCAGCGCAGCGAGGGCCACCAACGCCTGTACAATGGCAAAACTCAGCACGTAACCGTGTGGAAACTGGCACAGCATCGGCACGCCGATGCCCAACACCGCATACAGTGGCAAACTCCACACCACGTTCCGACTGATCCCCGGCAAGCGCAGGCGCCGTGCGGTCAATGCCAGCACAAGGCCATTAGGCAGCAGCAGCAACCAGCATGCCGCGTTGCCAATGCCGAGCATGACGGCGCTAAGTACCGATGCACGCTCCGCAACCGCGTAGATGTGTCCCAGCACGTCGCCTAGCGCCACCAGCGCCAGGACGAACGCGACCACCCACCGCGAAGAAAGCGGTGTGGCTATCCACGGCGTCACCAGCACGCGATAGAGCCTCATGGCCGCGAAACCCTCGTCAAGGGGAACTCGTACTGCAACCGTTGCTTCGTAATCGACTGCATAAGGACTCCTCAATTCACCAGAAACGGATGCGGCCGCAACTGCAGCCCGCGCCAGCCACGCTGACCAAGCCACAACAACCCCATGCCGAAAGTCGTCCAACCGATCGCAAGCAGGCTCGCCATGACCGTACCGGGTGCGGTCTTACCAAGGCTTGCTGCAGCAAAGATCAACAACGTGAACCAGATGCCGCCAGCCACTCGCAGCGCGGTGTTGTGGCCTGCATGCAACGACGTGCCGCCAAACACAGACAGCGTCAACGCCAGCAGCAGGCCAATGCCCGCAAGCTGTCCGATCAACAACAACAACAGATCGCTGCCGTCAGCCATATGCCACCACAGCGCCAACAGGATCGACGCCAGCAGCAACAACCCCTGCACGGACATCGCTGGCAACAGGCTGGCGCGCAGCAGAGCACGCTTCATCTGTGCCGGGTCGCCTAGTCCGGGCAAGAGCGCCAGCAATGACAACTCGGCATCCCAGCGCGACCAGCGCAGTCGCAACGTCCGGCCGATCCCCAACGCCAACCCCGCACTGAAACACGGCGCGATCCACAGCAACGTGTTGATGCCGCCAAAAGCAGATACGTGCTCATGTGCATCACTGCCATAACCGGACGCCTGCATTACCAGCAAGCTTGCGAGCAGGGAGTACCCCAGCAGCAGGATGATCAGCTGGCGCACGCGACTGCCCACGGTCAGCGGCATGAAGCTGTTGCCAAGCGCCACTCGCAAATTGCGTACTGCATGGAACGGACCAGTGCCGCGAAGATCGACCTTGGGCCGCAACCAGTCCGGCAACTGCCGCGATTGGCCGCCAGCGTCAGCAATACCCGGGTAAAGGTTGCCACCGCGCCGCAACATGGCCAGGCGAAACGTCCACAACATCGGCGCGTGCAAACCATTCATCACTGCCTCATCGCGTGACACGCGGTGCCAGCGCCATCCAACGATCGCCCACAGGCCTGCGGCCAGCAGTACGCTCGGCAGCAGGAACCCCGGTTGTGTATCACCTGGCAAGGCCAGCCAGCGCCACAGCGCGCCATGCAGTTGTGGCGCGAACAAGACAAGAATGGCGATATAGCGCGGCAACACCGCGTAGGCCATACCCAGCCCGGCAGCCAGCAGCAGTTCCACGGCTATCACCGCGGCTGGACCGCCCGCAAACCCGAGCAAGGCTGCCGGCAAACCAATGCTGAGCAACGCGTAGAGACAAAGGCTGAATCGGGATTCACGCTGCACACGAGGCATGCGCTGATGACGGGCAGCATGAGTCAGCAACAAGTTGTTGGGCAACAGCACGGCCCACAGCACGATGTTCAATAGCGACATGCCGTGGCCACAACCGCGGGTCCAGTTGGCCGCCGCAGCCGGTGTCCGATCAATGCCGTGTGGATAAGTCAGCAACACCACCAGGATGCAGATCAACAACAGCACGGCCGAAAACGTGGCCACGACCAATCGTGTGCCTGATTGCCAGCCGTACCACGGCAGCATCAGCAGTCGCCACGGATTCACTCTGCGATCTCCACAAACAGATCCTCCAGCCCCAACGCATCGATGCGCGCACCGGGCAGACTGGCCGCCTCAGGCCACTGCCCGTTCGAATCACGCTTCACCACCAGGCTGCGACTGCCATCCTCATGCCGGCGCTGGCTGAGTGCGCCCGTCGGCTCGGCGTTGCCCATGCGCGGCGGCAACCACAGCCGCGCGTAGCGCTCTTTGGTGTCATCGACGCTGCAGCGAATCAGCAGTTTGCCCTGGTGCAGAAACGCGATCTCCGAGGCCACCCGTTCCAGATCGGACACGATGTGGGTGGAAAACAGCACGGTGGTGCCCGACTCGCCGGCGCGCAACGCCAACTCGCGCAGCAGTTCGCGGCGCGCTACCGGATCGAGCGCGGCTGCCGGCTCGTCCAGTACCAGCAGATCCGGCTGCGAGGCCAACGCACGGATCAGGTCCACTCTTTGCCGCTCGCCTGGCGACAGCTTGGCCATCACCTTGTTCGGCTGGATCTGCCAGCGTTCCAGCGTGCGCTGAACGAATTGCTTATCCCAGCGCGGGTAGAAGCGCCCCACATAATCGAGCATCTGCTGAGCGCTGAGCCAGGCCAATGCCTCAGGCTGCTGCGGCACGTAAGAGAGCCGCTCCTTAGCCGCGTCGGAGAGTTTCAGCGCCGGCTCGCCAAATACAAAGGCTCCGCCGGACAGCGGCTCAAGCAGTCCCAGCATGGCCCTGATCAGAGTCGACTTGCCTGCGCCGTTGCGACCAATCAGGCCGAGCACCGAGCCAGGCTCCAGCACCAGATCCACGCCGCACAACACGTTGCTGCCCTCGTAACAATGCGTCAGCCCGTGCGCGGCCATCGGCGCGGCGGCGGATTCGGTTTCATGAAATACGGCGTTCATCGTCAACTCTCCATCAGTCGAGTAAGTCGCTCAAGTACCAGCGCGGCGGGTAATTCCAGTTCTCTGACGTGGCGCGCCAACGCTTCCATTTGCCGCTCCAGTAGGGCCAGCCGGTTACTTTCGGACAGACTGGCGCGACCCACATTGGCCACCACCATGCCCCGCCCGCGCAGCCGTTCCAGCAGTCCCTCCGCCTCGCCCAGGCTGTACGCGCGAGACACCGTCATCGGGTTGATCGCGTGGAAGCCGGCGACCTCGCGTACCGACGGCAACGCATCACCGGAACTGCTCCAGGATCTGCCGATAGATCGGTTCCGGCGCAGCAGGTTGAACAGTAAGTAGCGAAGCATCCATGTGTATCAATACAACAATACACTTAACTAAAAGTCAAGCGTGACTTCTGCCATCACCGCCACCGACCGGCATGACCTCACGCTGACCGGCCTCGCACGGCATCATTGGCCGCCAGCACCACATTCGCTAAGCTCCTCCGGTTCCACTGCCTGTTCCGCAGGCTTCGCCGGGGATTTTTTTGAGCGCCACCGCAACCAATCACAACAGCCGGCATCCCCTGCTCACCGCCATCTTGCTCGCGCTGGTCGCGGCGGCATTGAATATCGGACTGTGGTGGTGGGGCAATTACCCGCACGGGCCAGAGGACTGGCACGGCAAGATCGACGGCTTCGCGCTGTCGGCATTCCAGCGTTACCAGAGTCCGCTGAAGGGTGATTTCCCTAACGACGAGCAGATCGAAGGTGACCTCAAGCTGCTCAGTCGCTACACCTCCCGCGTGCGCACCTATTCAATGCTGCAGAACCCGCAGTTGCCGCGGTTGGCGGAAAAACACGGGCTGAAGGTCATGGCCGGTGCCTGGATCGACCGCCGGTTGGACAACAACGAAAAGGAAATCGACGCCCTGGTCGCGCAGACACGGCATTACCCGGGCACGATCAACCGGGCGATCGTGGGCAACGAGGTGCTGTTGCGCAACGACATCAGCGCCGAGGATCTGATGGCCTATCTGGACCGGGTACGTGCCGCCTTGCACCAGCCGGTGTCGACCGCCGAGCCGTGGCACATCTGGGAGAAGCACCCCGAACTGGTGCAGCACGTCGATTTCATCACCGTGCACTTGTTCCCGTACTGGAACGGCATCGCGCGCAAGGATGCAATCGCCGACGTACTGGCGCGTTTCAACCGCCTGAAGCAGTTGTATCCGGACAAACCCATCGTGGTCGGCGAGGTTGGCTGGCCGTCCAATGGCGACCGTTTCCAGTACGCCACGCCGTCGGTGTCCAACGAGGCAATCTTCCTGCGCGACTGGTTCAATGTGGCAAAGCGCGAGCATATCGACTACTACGTCATGGAAGCGTTCGACCAGCCGTGGAAGGAGCAACTGGCTGGCCGCACCGAAGCGTACTGGGGCATGTTTAACGCTGATCGCCAGCCGAAGTTCCCGTTCACCGGACCGGTGACCGAGGACACCGCGTGGCCGTGGAAGGCGCTGGCGGCGAGCCTGCTGGCGCTGCTGCCGATGATCCTGTTCGCGCGGCGCTTCAGCCGCTTCAAGCTGGTCGGACGATTCTTCTACTGTGCGCTGATTCAGCTCGCTTGCGGGTTGATCGTGTGGGCCGCCACGCTGCCGTTCAACTTCTACCTGAGCTGGGTCGACTGGACCATGCTCACGCTGCTGTTCCCGGCGCAGATCGCGATTCTGGCGATCCTGCTGATCAACGGTTTCGAGTTCACCGAGGTGTTGTGGCGGCCCAAGTGGATGCGCCACGCCGGCATGCTGCGGCCGGACCACCCGGACAAGCAGCCGTTCGTGTCAATCCATCTGGCCTGCTACAACGAGCCGCCGGAGATGGTGATGATCACGCTCGATTCGCTGGCCGAGCTGGACTATGCAAACTACGAAGTGCTGGTAATCGACAACAACACCAAGGACCCGGCGGTGTGGCAGCCGGTGCAGGAATATTGCGAGAAGCTCGGCAAACGTTTCCGCTTCTTTCATCTGGCACCGTGGCCCGGCTACAAGGCCGGCGCGCTGAATTTTGGTCTGAAGGAAACCGCGCCCGAGGCCGACGTGGTGGCGGTGATCGACGCCGACTACGTCGTGCGGCATGACTGGCTAGCCACCCTCACCGGGCATTTCCATGACCCCAAGGTGGCTGTGGTGCAGTGCCCGCAGGCGCATCGCGAGTTCGAGCACAACACGTTCCGGCGTATGACCGCGTGGGAATACGACGGTTTTTTCCGCATCGGCATGCACCATCGCAACGAGCGCAACGCGATCATCCAGCACGGCACCATGACCATGGTCCGGCGCAATGCATTGGAAGGTACCGGTGGTTGGTCGGAGTGGACGATCTGCGAAGACGCCGAACTGGGGTTGCGGCTGATGCACGCCGGCTACGACCTGGTCTATGTCGACGAGATTATGGGCAGGGGTCTGACTCCAGCCGACTTCAAGGCGTACAAAAGCCAGCGTTACCGCTGGGCATTCGGCGCGATGCAGATCCTCAAGGGTCGTTGGAGCTGGATGGTCAAGCCCGGTCCGCTGTCGGGCGGCCAGCGTTTCCACTTCCTCACCGGCTGGTTCAGCTGGTTCGCCGACGCGCTGCATTTGATCTTCACGTTGATGGCGCTGTTCTGGACCACCGGCATGATCGCCTTCCCGCAGTACTTCAGCCTGCCGATGCAGCTGTTCCTGATTCCGGTGATCGGCTTCTTCTTTGCCAAGGCGATCTTCGGCATCGTGCTGTATCGCGCCCGCGTACCGTGCAGCTGGCGCGACACGCTGATGGCTTCGCTGGCCAGCATGGGCCTCTCACACGCGATCGCGCGCGGCATCCTGCACGGGCTGACCCGTCAGAAAACCTCGTTCGTGGTCACCGCCAAGAGCCGGCGCCTGGGCGGCAGCAGCATCGCCGCGTTCGCGCCGGTGCGCGAGGAACTGTTGATGGCGGTGGCGCTGATGTTGTGCATCGCCGGCATGGCCGACGCATTCGGCACGCGCTACATCGAGGGCACGCTGTGGATGTTCATCCTCGCGGCGCAGTCGATTCCCTACCTGTCGGCGGTGGTCGGCGCCTGGATCGCACACCGCGCAGGCGACAAGCCCGGTTGATGCACCTACCGCTAGCCCGCGCGCAGGAGCGCGGCGTTCGAAGGTAGCTCGCGGCACTTCATGTGCAGTCGACTCCAACTTGGTTAAGCTCGCCACTCCGAGAGGCACGCCAGCCCCGTCAGCCAAGGATGAAATCCGCGCATGCGCCGCCTCACTCGACGCTTGAGCCTATTGTTGCCGCTGCTGGCCATGGCATGGTCGGCGCATGCCGGGGTGACCGTGCATGTGGACGGGATTGAGGATCCACTGAAAGCGGCCGTGATCGATCGCGTGGAGCTGTCCCAATATGCCAAACGCGACGTCACCGCAGCCCAGGCAGCGCGCCTGTACGAACGCGCGCCGACACAGGCTCAGACAGCCCTGCGTCCTTACGGTTACTACGACGCCAGCGTCAGCGGCGACCTCAAGCAGATCGGTAACGACTGGCAGGTCACCTTGCACGTGAAACCCGGTGAACCGGTCAAGGTGGCCGAGGTCGAGCTCCAGTTGGACGAGACCGCCGCGAACATCGCCCCGATCCGGCACGCGCAGGGCATCATCGAGCAGCTCAAAGGCGATACGCTGAACGATAGCGTCTACGAGGCGGCGCGTGACGCCATGAGCGCCCAACTCACCGCCAATGGATTTCTCGACGCGCGGCTGCTCACCCATCGGGTGGAGGTGCATCGTGGCGATCGTCGTGCTGTGATCAAGCTCGCATGGGACGCGGGTCCGCGTTACCGCTACGGCAAGGTTGATTTCGAGGGCTCGCAGTTCAATCCGGGATTCCTCGATCGCTACGTTCCGTTCAAATCCGGCGACTATTTCTCGCAGAACCAGTTGCTGGCCTTGCAGCAGGCGCTGAACGGTGCCGACTACTTCGCGGTGGTCAACGTGCAGCCTGACATCGACGAGGCGAAGCTCGGCGTGGTCGATGTCACCGTACAACTGGCGCCGGCCAAGCGTACGGTCTACACCGGTGGTCCGTTCATCGGCACCGACACCGGCCTGGGCGTGCGCGGCGGTGTCGAGCGGCGCTGGGTCAACCGGCGTGGCCACACGTGGAGGAACGAACTGGTGGTGGCGCAGCGGTTGAAAACACTGTCGACGCTTTACACCATTCCGATGCCCGGCCCCAATCAGCGCAGCTACAACTTCGGCGCCAACTTCCGCGACTCGGACACCACCACCTCGCAATCGCGCACGCTGGAGCTGGTCGGCAACGAAACACGCCAATGGCATGGCTGGACGCGCTCCATCGGCGTGCATGCGCTGTCAGGGACGTTCACGGTCGGCAAGCGCGGCAAGGAGCCGGACAGCACACCGGGGATCGAGCGTGGACACAGCACCGAGGTATTCGCCGAGGGTTCGCTGAGCCGCAAACAGGCCGACGATCCCAGCTTCGTGCATCGGGGCTGGTCGCTCAATCTGGCTGCGCGCAGCACCGCCGGCACTTTGCTCTCCGATGCCAGCTTCAGTCAGGTCACCGCAGATGCGAAATGGATCCGGGCATTCGGCGCGCAGAAGCGCGACCGGCTGATCCTGCGCGGCAGTTTTGGCGCCACCTGGACTGATGACTTTTCCGCGCTGCCGCCGCAGCTGCGCTTCTTCGCCGGTGGCGATCGCTCCGTGCGCGGCTACGGCTACCAATCGATCGGCCCGCTCAACAGCTTCGACCGGGTAATCGGCGGGCAGAACTTGCTGGTTTTCAGTACCGAGGCGGAGCACTACTTCACCCGCAACTGGGGCATGGCGGCGTTCGTGGACACCGGCAACGCATTCACCGGCACCGATTACCGTCCCAAGGTCGGTGTCGGCCTGGGTCTGCGCTGGCGTTCGCCGGTGGGCATGATCCGGGTCGACCTGGGCACACCACTACACGATTCGCGCAACCATGGTATCGAGTTGCATGTGGTGATCGGGCCGGATTTATAGGAATCGAGAGACGAAATGAAGCTACAGGGCATCCACATGATCGCAACGGGAGCGCATTGAAAGCATGAAGTGGGTCAAGCACATTGCCATTGCATTTGCTGTGTTGCTGCTGCTCGTGGCAGCCGCGGCATGGTGGCTGCTTGGTACCAACGCCGGCCTGCAGTTCGCCCTGGCACGGGCGCAAGCGGCCACCGATGGCGCGCTGCACGTGCAGCAGGCACGTGGGCGCCTGGTCGGGCCGCTGGATCTTGCCGGGGTACGCTACGACGACGGCAAGGGCCTGCTTGTGAACGTGGCAAAGCTGCAGCTGGAGCTGCGCTTCTGGCCGCTGTTGGCCAAGCGCGTCCACGTGCTGGCGCTCACAGCCGATGGCGTCGAGGTCACGTTGCCCCAGTCGACAGAAGAAAACGCCTCCTCTAGCGGCACCTTCTCGTTGCAGCCGCCAATCGCGTTGATCCTCGATCGCGCGCACATCGGTACGGTAACCGTGACTCAGGGAGGCCAGTCACTGTTTGCGTCCAACCAGCTCGACCTGGCCGGTAGCTGGACCAGTCAAGGCATCGAATTGCGCCGACTCGCGCTGCAGGCGCCGGATGGACACGCCGACCTGAGCGGCAGACTGGGCATCGGCAAGCGGTATCGGGGCAACGGTGCGGCCACCTTCGCCTGGAAAGTCGGCGATACCCGTTATGCCGGCAAGCTCGATGCACGCAGCGACGGCAAACAGGCGTATCTGGACCTCCAGCTCACCGCGCCGACGGCGTTGCAGTTGCAAGTGAACCTGACTCAGCGCGGCAACTTTGCATGGACCGGCAAGCTCGACGCTCCGCGATTCGATCCCGAACCTCTGATCGGCGCCAGTTCATTGACTGCCGTGGTGCTCGCCGTGCAAGGCCACGGTGATCGCTATGGCGGCACGCTCGATGGCCGCGTCGACCTCAATGACTACCGGTTGCTGCTGCAGCCGCTGCGTGCGCAGTTCGACCACGACTACCGCACGCTGACGCTGCAACAACTCCAGCTCGGCTCACCCCAGATCAAGGGCAGCGTGCAGGCCACTGGCGAGGTGCAGCTCGCCGCCAAACCGGTTAGCGCCACCGTGGATCTGCGCTGGAAAGACTTGCAGTTACCTGCGGACCTGGTGGGCCAGGCGCTGGCGAGCCACGGTGAGCTCAAGCTCAACGGCAGCGTCGACAAGTACCACGCCGATGGCCGCTTCGAAATCGGCCCACCCGGCAAGCTGGCGCAGCTCACATTGAACCTCGACGGTACGGCGCAGCAGGTCGTCCTCAACACGTTGGATCTCAAACAGACCAACGGCAGCTTGCAGGCGAATGGCACACTGACACTGCAGCCCACTCTGGCGTGGAAAGCCGAAGCCCGCGCGGACAAGTTTGATCCCGGCCAGTTGTTTGCAGACTGGAGCGGGGCATTGAATTTCGACATCGCCAGCCAGGGCAACCTGCCGAAAAATGGTCCCGATGCCACTCTGGAAATCCGCAAACTCGGCGGCGAGCTGCGCCAGCGTGCGGTCAGTGGCGCCGGCCAGCTGCATCTGTCGCCCGACCAGGTGATCGACGGCAAGCTCGACCTCGCTTCCGGCGGCAGCATGGTGAAACTGGTGGCGCGACCCGGCGCCAGCAACAACGCGGAATTACAGCTGGCGATCAGCTCACTGGGTGACTGGTTGCCAAACGCCAGCGGCCGTCTGGACGGCCATTTTCGGATCGCTGGCCTGGCCCCGAAGCTCAGCATAAACGGACAACTGCACGGGCAGGCATTGAGTTGGCAACAACAGAAGGTTGATACGTTGCAATTGATCGTTGGCATCCCCGACATCAGCCATCCGACCGGCAAGCTGGACCTTCAGACGCGCAATGCCTATCTGCAAGGCTTGTTGTTCCAGCACATTGACCTGCTTGCCGAAGGTAGCCAGGCCGATCACCGCGTGACTCTCAACGCTCGCGGCAGCCAGGTTTCCGGGAAACTTGACCTGCACGGCAGCCGCAAGGGTTCGCGCTGGAATGGCACGCTTTCCAGGCTCGATCTCGAACCGCAGGGGATGCCGCCCTGGCGGCTACAACAATCAACGCAGCTCGCCTACAACGAAGGCGCGATGAGTCTGTCCGAACTGTGCCTCACGGCCGGAGATCCGCTGCTGTGCTTCAGCGCGAAGCGAGACAAGCCCGGCAACCTCGACGCCGACTATCGGCTGCAGGCGCTGCCACTGGCTCTACTGCTCAACGCGGCTGGCGACGCCGACCTGCCGATCCGCGCCGATGGCAATATCGAAGGCAGCGGCAAGATACGCCTCAGCGCAGCCGGTGCGCTGAGCGGCAATGCGTCGATCAGCTCCGCGCAAGGCACGATCACCTACACCGACGACGCGAATGAGCCTCTGCTCAGCTACGATCAGCTGCGCCTGAACGCCGAACTCGCGCCTGGAAAACAGCGGATCGAGCTTCATGGGGGACTCGACGAGGGTGGCCGCATCGACGGCCAGGTCACCATCGACGGTGCGCAGCAGGCGCTCGGCGGTCAGCTCGACTTGCATCTAAAGAGCCTCGCCTTTGTCGAGTTGCTCAGCCACGAAGTCGCCAACGTCAAGGGTAGCGCGGACGGCAGTTTCCAGTTTGGCGGCACCCTTGCGCAACCAGCGATAACTGGCCAGGCCCAGGCGCGTGGACTCGCCGCGGAGATACCTGGCGCAGGACTCAAGCTAGGCAACGGCGAACTCACGCTGCGCACCAACGATGCGAGGGAGTTCCAGATTAACGGCAGCGTGCACTCGGGCAAGGGTAGCTTGGCTGTGAAAGGCAGCGTCGGCCTCGGGACCGACGCTCGAACCCAGCTGACCATCAAGGGCAGCGAGTTCACCGCCGCCGACATTCCCGCCGCCAGCGTAGTGATTTCCCCCGACCTGACCGTGCAGCAGGATGCCTCGGGCATCGACATTGGAGGGTCGGTTAGCATCGACCGCGCCAAGGTGGATGTCGACAACCTGCCCGGATCGGGTGCGAGCGCGGCCTCGCCGGATGTGGTGGTGATAGACGAGAAGCAGCAGGAGGCAGCCCGCAAGCTGCCGCTGAGCGCCCTGATCAAGGTGAATCTGGGCGAGCACACCCAAGTCGCCGGCATGGGTCTGGACGGTCGCGTCAGCGGCACGCTCACGGTCAGCGAGAAGCCAGGCAGGGCCACGACCGGACAAGGTCAGATCGCGGTCGACGGCACCTATCGCGCCTACGGCCAAAATCTCAAGATCGAACGTGGCCAGCTGCTATTCGCCAGCACACCGCTCGACAACCCCGGCCTGAACATTCGCGCGGTGCGCAAGCTCAATCCCAACGCCACCATCGACGAAGGCCAGCAAGTCGGCCTGTTCGTCTCCGGCACGGCGCAGCGCCCGATTCTCACGGTTTTCTCCACGCCGGTGATGGAACAATCCGACGCTTTGTCGTACCTGATCACCGGCAAGCCGCTGTCCGAGGTCAAGGGTGGCGAAGGCAGCATGGTCAACGCGGCAGCCCAGGCGCTGGGCTCGGCCGCCGGCGACCTGCTGGCCAAACGAGTCGGTTCGGAGCTCGGCCTTGACGACATCGGCGTGTCCAGCAGCGAGGCGCTCGGGGGAAGCTCCGCGTTCACCGTCGGCAAATACCTTTCACCCAGGCTCTATCTCAGCTACGGCGTGGGTCTGTTCGAGCCGGGAGAAGTGGTTACCTTGCGCTACCGCTTCAGCAAGCGCTGGAACTTCGAGGCCCAGCAAGCCAACGAATTCAGCCGCGCCAGCCTCAACTACCGGCTGGAAAGATAGCCGCTGCGCTCGCTAGCTTGGCGCAGCCCCTCTAGAATGCAGGGCTGCGGCGAATGTTGCCGCATTGATCCAGGAAATCATGCGCCTCTACCTGCAAACCGTGCCCGGCAGTACCGACGCACCCCGCTACGTCCAGATCACGCTGGAGCAGGATCTGCTCGGCGGCTGGACTCTGTATCGCGAATCCGGCACCCAGGGTGGTCGCGCCATGATGAAGCGCGAGCAATTCCTGGAACGCGATGCCGCCATCGCCGCCTTCGAGAAAACCCGCGACGCCCAGCTCAAGCGCGGCTTTCGCGTGATGTTTGCGCAGGGCCACGAAGGGCCGTACGGCCGCTGATGCCCACCTGACCAGTTGATGACCATGCCCGATGTCTTGAAGAACGATCGTTTTCTGCGCGCACTACGCCGCGAGCCCACCGACACCACGCCGATCTGGGTGATGCGTCAGGCCGGTCGTTACCTGCCCGAATACCGCGCTACGCGGGGGCGCGCGGGCAGCTTCATGGGGCTGGCACAAAACCCGGAGTACGCCTGCGAAGTCACGCTGCAACCGCTGGAGCGCTTCGAGCTGGACGCGGCGATCCTGTTCTCGGACATCCTTACCATTCCCGACGCGATGGGCCTGGGTTTATCTTTCGCACAAGGCGAGGGACCGCAGTTCGCCCATCCCGTGCGCACGGCGGCCGACATCGCCAAACTCGCCGTGCCCGACATGGATGGCGAACTGCGCTACGTGATGGATGCGGTGCGGCTGATTCGTCAGGAACTGCACGGCCGGGTACCGCTGATCGGCTTCTCCGGCAGCCCGTGGACACTGGCCTGCTACATGGTCGAAGGCCATGGTTCGCGCGACTTCGCCACCCTCAAGACGATGTGCTGGGACCAGCCGAAGCTAGCCCACCAACTCCTGGACACGCTGGCGCAAGCGGTATCCACCTACCTGATCGCGCAGGCTGCTGCCGGTGCGCAGGCATTGATGATCTTTGACACGTGGGGCGGCCTGCTCGGGCCGGCTCCGTTCCGCGAGTTCTCGTTGCGCACCATGGCGCAGATCGTGGCCGCGCTGAAAGCCGACCCAGCGGCGCGCGAATTGCCAGTGATCTTGTTCTCCAAGGGTGCCGGCGCCCACTTGGCGGCGTTGGCCGACACCGGCTGCACCGCGCTAGGCGTGGACTGGACGATCGACCTGGCCGAGGCCTATGCCGCCGTAGCCGGCCGCGTCGCGTTGCAGGGCAATCTCGATCCGGCAATCCTGCGCGCCGGCCCGGAGGTGATCCGCCGCGAGGCCCGCAAGGTCATGGACAGCTACGGAAACCGTCCCGGGCATGTCTTCAACCTCGGCCACGGCATCACGCCCGAGGTCGACCCCGAGCACGTCAAATTGCTGGTGGACGAAGTACATGCTTATGGCAGGACACTTCGCGGTTGACTGTCGCCAGCCCGCAGTTTATTGGACCCGGGATGCTTTGGATGCCGGAGCGTACCGGCATGTCTGGTAAGGTCGAGTGGACCGCCGAGCATCCAGCGGAGGGGGCTAAAGAAATGCAGAAAGCCGCCGATATTCAAAAACATATAGAGTACAAATGTCTAGCATGACGGCACTTCTCTGGCGGAAGCCATCGGGCGAAACCTTGCCGATGCCCCCGTTTGACCCCTCACGGAGCTTGCACCCCACAAAGTTTCATCGCGTATCCCCGCACTCAGCTGCGTCATCGAAAAACCCGGGCCCCGATGCATGACGGCCATAGAACAATTGCGACTCAATGGCGGCTTGCCCAGTCCGAAAGGAGTGGCGCTGGCGATCATGCAGATCAGCCGCCGCGATGATGCGACGCTGGAGGAAATAAGCAAGCTGGTGCAGGCTGATCCGGTCACCTCGGGCCGGTTGTTGCATATGGCCAATGCCGCGAACATCGGCGGACGCCCCGTGGCCAGCATCCCTGACGCCATCGTCCGTCTTGGCCTGGAAGCCGTGCGCCAGCTAGCCATGGGGTTTTCGCTGGTCGACCAATACCGGGCTGGCGCGTGCAAGGCGTTTGATTACTCGCGCTTCTGGTCCCATTCGCTGCTGATGGCCGTGGCCATGCAGGAATTGGGCAAGCGCGTCCGCATCGCTTCCCCCGACGAGCTGTTCGCCTGCGGATTGCTTGCACGCATCGGCTACCTCGCATTGGCCAGCTTGTACCCGGAGGACTACTCGCGGTTTCTGCAGGCATCCGGCGGGCACACCGTGGAGCTGGAACGGCAACACCTGCATTTCGATCATGACGAGCTCACGGCGGCGATCCTGCTCGACTGCGGCATCCCTTGTGCCTTGGCCGAGCCGGTCCTCTTCCACGAAACGCCCGAATCATCCGGCTTTGCGGAGGGTTCCAGGCCGTATCAGCTCACCCATCTTTTCCATCAGGCAAAGCAGCTGGCCGACCTGAGCCTGGCCCCGCCAGACGAGCGCGTGCAGCACCTCGCCGGCGTGATGCTACTGGGTGGGAAGATCGGCATGAATGCCGATGAGCTCAGTGCCATGATCGATCAGATTCATGCGCGCTGGCACGCCTGGAGCACGCTGCTGGCCGTCCCGGACACGGTCGTACCGTCGTTCGCGGAAATGATTGCCGCACCGGATAAACCTCTTGATGGGCCACCGGCTCAGGATGTCGCACGTGTGCTGTGGATTGCCAACGTCGCTCTTGTACGAACGATGCTGGAGGAAATTCTCGGCGGCATTGCCGGACAGGTGGTGCACTCGGCCAGGAGCGGCGAGGAAGGACTCACGCTGGCGCTGCAGCTGATGCCGCAGATCGTGATCGTGGACTCGCGCATGGACGGCATGGACGGCATGGATGGCTGGGCGTTTTGCAGTGCCCTGCGCGCGACCACATGGGGGCAGTCGATCTATCTGATCATGCTCGCCAGCATGAACACGGATGCCGAAATCAGCCAGGCGTCCGAAAGCCGGATCAACGATTGCGTCAGCCCGAGCCAGGCCGCCCGCATACTGCCGCTGCGGATGATCGCGGCGAAACAATACGTGAAGTTGCTGAACAAGTGGGAGCAGGACCGGGCCCAGCTGAAGCGCTTTTCGGCCGAGCTGGCAACCAGCAATCGCAAGCTGCAGCGCTATGCACTGATCGACCAGCTCACCGGCCTGCAGAATCGCCGAGCCGGCATGGAATCATTGACGCAAGCGTGGAGCGTGTCCGAACGCTCCGACGAGCCGGTGACGATGATGATGATCGACATTGACCGATTCAAAATGGTCAACGATACGCATGGGCACGCCGTGGGGGACAAGGTGCTCGTCGAAGTGGCGGCCACGATACGCAAATCCGCCCGCAAGGAAGACTCGGTATGCCGGATGGGCGGCGAAGAGTTTCTGATGATCTGCCGCAACGCCGACCTGAAATCGTCGTTGCATGCAGCCGAACGTGTGCGCAAAGCGGTATCCGACCTGAGAGTGACCGTGGAGCAAGCGAAGCTGGGCGTCACGATAAGCATCGGCGTTGCCGCCAAAGAAGCTGACATGTCCGATCCCGGCACTCTGGTCAGTGCCGCCGACAAAGCGCTTTATGCAGCGAAGAAGAAAGGCCGCAACCGCGTCTGCCATTTCCACAACGGGAAGGTGCATCTGGAAGGCTGAACGTGCGCGCGCTGCAACTGTGCGCGCACGCCAGATCGAGTCCTGCCCGGTCGAGTCCTGCCCGGTCGAGTATGGCGGCTGGTGTTACCCAGCAAACTCAGAGCTTGCCGGAGAATGCGTGATCCAGCCAGTCGTGCATCAGGCGGTTGCTGCGCGCGGCGGCCGCGGCGTCGTAACGACAACCAGGCGAGTCCTCGCCAACTTCGGTAAAGCAGTGCACCGCGTGACCGATCACCACGAATTCCCAAGCCGCCGGGCTCAAGCGCATTTCGTCCATAAAGGCCCCTGCATCTGGCATGGTGCCCCGGTCATCGGCGCCATTCAAGGTCAGCACGCGGGCCTTGATGTTCTTCGCCAGGGCGGGATCATCGGTGCCCAGCCCGCCATGGAACGAAACTACCGCCGCGACATCGGCACCGCTACGCGCCAGGTCCAGCACCGCCGAACCCCCGAAGCAGAAGCCGATTGCAGCCAGTTTCGCCGGGTCGATCGGCGCATTGCGCACCTGCGCCTTCAGTTGCGCCAGTGCCGTGTCGATCCGCTTGCGCATCAGCGCCCGATCGCCGTACAGCGGTTTCACCGCAGCCTGCGCCTGCGCGGCATTGCCCTGCTCGGGGCGCACGTTCGCGCCGTACATGTCGGTGAGCAGGATCACGTAATCCTTGCCGGCGATCAATTCGGCCTTCTTGATCGCGGCCTCGTTGACGCCGTACCAGTTCGGCACCATGACCAGGCCCGGGCGCTTGTCCGCAGCGGCATCGTCGTACACCAGCACGCTGTGGAAGCGCGTGCCATCCAGCGTCCATTCGACCGGCTGATGCACCATCTTCGCCTGAAGCGCGAAACTGGAACCGATAAACACGAGCAGGCAGCAAAGTCGGGTGAGTCGCATGACGGGATTCTCCAGTTGACGAGACAGCTCCACAACGTGCGTGGAGATCAGATTCAAAGCCCCGCGGCGTGTTCCGACAGGCGCCGCTTCAGGGGTGACAAACGGTCCAGCAAACGCACGCCAAGTCCACGCGCGGCGACCAGCGACGGCGACCGCAACGCATAGATTCGCGCCAGCGCGTCGAAGCCCAGCGCATCCAACGTGTCGGTGCTGCGTTGGCGCCGCGCATAGCGACGCAACACGTGGACCGCGCCGATGTCGCGCCCGGCCAGACGCGCGGCCAGCAAAGTGTCGCGCAACTCAACCACATCGCGCAGTCCCAGGTTCACACCTTGCCCGGCCAGCGGATGCACCGCGTGCGCCGCATCGCCCAGCAACACGAAGCGCTCAGCCTGGTAGCGTTCGGCCAATTGCAGTTTCAGCGGGAACGCAGCACGCGCTGTGGTACTGGTGATTCGCCCAAGTCGGAAATCGCTGGCTGCGCCGAGCTCATCGCGGAAGGCCTGGTCGTCCAGTGCCAGCACGCGCTGAGCCTCGGCTTCGGGCAGCGTCCAGACCAGCGAACTGCGCCCATCCGCCAGCGGCAGCAGCGCCAGCGGCCCGCTGGACAGGAAACGCTGCCAGGCGGTCTGTTCGTGCGGCCGTTCGGTGCCGACATGCGCCACCACCGCGCGTTGCGCGTAGTCGCGACCGCGGGTGCCAATGCCAGCCAGCTGACGCAACGGCGAACCGGCGCCGTCGGCGGCCACCAGCACGGCCGCAGACAAGGTGTCGCCATCAGCCAGTTGCAGTTGTACGCGATCCTCGCTCGCCTCGAAACCGGTCACCTGGACCGGACACAGGCAGCGCACGCCGGCGTCGCGCAATGCCTGCCACAGCGTCCATTGCACCAGGTTGTTCTCGACGATGTAACCCAGCGCATCTCGGCCCTCGCTGACTGCATCGAAATCGATCGACTCACCACTGCCGTCATCCCACACGTGCATGTGGCGGTAGCGTCCGGCGCGCGCACCGCGGATGGAAGTCCAGACACCCAATTCATCGAGCAGGGCCAGCGACGACGGCGCCAGTCCAACCACCCGCAGGTCGACCTCGCTGTCAGCACTCCACGCAGACGGTGGGCGTGCTTCGAGCATCGCGACGTTGAGACCCGCCCGGGCCAGCGCCAGCGCGGCAGCGGCACCCACCATGCCGCCACCGACCACGGCTGCGTCCACGGTCGGTGCGCGACGGCGCGTGGAGATTTCTCCGCTCGTTGTATTCATGGCACACGCTCCATCATCGCCAGCGGCGGCTCACCACGAAAACCCATGCCGCGGCGCGCCAGCGCGCGCTGCAGCGCCGGCAATCGGTCGAACGCAAGCAACGCCATCGAACGCAGTGGCGCCAGCAGCGGTTGTGGTAGACAAGCCAGTTGCACCAAGCCGTGACTCATCAGCATGGTGCCTTCACGGTCCGGCGCACGCCGTGACGCGTAGGTCGAGAGCATCGCGGCATGACCCGGATCGGCGCTTGCGGTGACCAGCTCGGCCAGGGTCAGCGCGTCGCGCAATCCCAGGTTGAAACCTTGTGCGCCAATCGGATGCACCGTCTGCGCCGCATTGCCGACCAACACGGCGCGAGGCGCGATGATCTGACTGGCAGCGACTCGATGGATCGCGAAAGGGTGGCGCTTGCCGGGTCGACTCAGCCGACCCAGTCGCCAGCCGAAGCGTCGCTGGGCCAGGGCAATGAAGTCGTCGTCATCCAGCGCAGCTACCGCGTCGGCTTCGTCGGTGGCCACGGTAAGCACCAGGCCACAACGTCCTTCGGCCAGCGGCAGCACCGCCACCGGCCCCGCATCGGCGAAGCGCTCCCAGGCGCGATGGGCGTGCGCGCGCTCGGGCGTCACCGTGCAGACGAAAACGCTCTGCCGATAATCGTGGCGCTGCGGCGTGATGCCTAATTGGCCGCGCACGAACGACTCACTGCCATCGGCCCCGACCAGCAACGCGGTATCGATGCAGCGCTCGCCGTCCGCGGTCTGGATACGGGCGCGCCAGCCGTCCGCGAGCGGCTCGATCGCCGACAGGGTGGCCGGTGCAAGCCGGGTCAACCGGGTGCACTCGTCGAGCCGGCGCAGCAGAGCCACGCCCAATTCCCGTGCTGGCAGGGTCCAGCCCAGTGCTTCAACACCGTGCTTGCGCGCTTCGATGCGCGCGCTGCCGAACTCACCGGCGCGGCTGACGTGAATGTGTAGGATCGGCGTGGCCGCGGCGCGCGCGTGGTGCCACACGCCGATCGCCTCGAGTCCGTTGACGCTGGCGCGGGCCAACGCCAGATTGCGCTCGTCATAGCTCGGCTGGGCACCGGCGCGCGGAGCCACGCTCTCGACCAGGGTCGCCGCGATGCCGGCGGCATCCAGTGCTATCGCCAGGCTGGCGCCAACCAGTCCACCGCCGATAATCAGTACGCCGGAAGCATCGCCGGCACGGGATTTGCGTGCGCTCATGAGGCCATGATACCCGCCCGAGCCGCGTCGGTCCGCACGTGTTGCGCTAGACTAGCGGCCTATACCAGATGCCGCCCGAGGAGCTTCACATGGCCAAGACCCCAACCCAACGTCTGGGCATCTTCTTGATGCTTGCTCTGGTGATGGCGGCTACCCGCGCGCACCATTTCGACGCTTTGCCGGACGCGTCGTGGGGCGTGCTTTTCTTGGCCGGGTTCTGGTTGCGCGGTTCGGCACGCTGGGCATTCCCGCTGCTGATCGCCGAAGCGGTGCTGGTGGATTTCTTCGTGATAACCGGCGCGGGTCTCGACTTCTGGAGCCACTACTGCGTGTCGCTCGCTTACTGGTTCCTGCCGGCATACTTCGGTGCGCTGTGGCTGGGTGGCAGCTGGCTGGCGAAGCATCAGCAAGGTCTACGCCTGCCAACGCTGAGCCTGGCAGCGATTGCGCTGATGGTCAGCGAGACCACCTCTTACCTGATTTCCAACGGCAGTTTCTACTGGCTCAGCAGCAGCGTGCCGCTGCCGCGCACTGTTGGCAGCTGGTTCGCCAACCTGGGCGACTGGTACCTGCCGTTCCTGGGCGCCACCGCGCTGTACGTCGGCATCGGCGCCGTGCTGCACGTCGTTGCGACCCTGCTGGCGCGCAGCCTGCGCGATTCACGCCAGCCCGGCCTCATCCACTGAGTTACCGCCATGGGCAACCGACTTTCGAAGATCTACACGCGTACCGGTGACGACGGCAGTACCGGCCTCGGCGACGGGTCTCGTGTGGGCAAGGATTCGTTGCGTGTCGACGCGTATGGCACGGTCGACGAACTCAACTGCACGATCGGCATGGTGCTGGCCGCCGACGGAGTCAACGACGAGGTGCGCGAGGTTCTGACCCAGGTGCAGCACGATCTGTTCGACCTCGGCGGCGAGCTGTGCATCCCGGGCATGGTCACGGTCAAGGACAGCGACATCGATCGGCTCGAGCACGTCCTGGACAAGCTCAACGAGCCACTGCCGCCATTGAAGGAGTTTATTCTGCCCGGCGGCGGCATGGCCGCGGCCTGTGGCCACCTGGCGCGGACGGTATGTCGTCGCGCCGAGCGCGCGGTGGTCGCGCTGTCGCGCGAGGAGGACATCCGCCGTGAGCCGCAACGCTATCTAAACCGCCTGTCCGACCTGCTATTCGTGATCTCGCGCGTGTTGGCGCGGGCCAGCGGCCACGGCGAGGTGCTGTGGCAACACGAGCGCCGGCCCAAACCCAAGCCTTCCACCTGAGTCAACGCATCATGCTGCAGCTATACACACACCCGGCTTGCATGCAGCACGACCCTGGCCCGGGGCACGTCGAACAACCGGCGCGGCTGCGCGCGGTGTTGCAGGCATTGGATCGGGACCACTTCTGCGCGATCGACCGGATCGAGGCGCCACGAGCCACCCGCGAACAACTGCAGCGGGTGCACGACGAACGCCACGTCGAGCACATCCTGTCCAGCAGCCCCGCCGAAGGCGACATCTACCCACTGGACTCGGACACGGTCATGTCGTCCGGTTCGGTTGAAGCCGCCCTCCGAGCTGCAGGCGCCGCCGTGGCAGCGGTCGACGCCGTGCTAGGAGGCACTGCGCGGCACGCGTTTTGCGCGGTACGCCCACCCGGCCACCATGCCACCCCCGACCATGCAATGGGATTTTGCCTGTTCAACAACATCGCTGTGGCGGCCGCACATGCGCTCGCCGTGCACGGATTGACGCGCGTGGCGATCGCTGATTTTGATGTCCACCACGGCAACGGCACGCAAGCGATCTTCGAGCACGAACCGCGCGTGCTGTTCGTATCCAGCCACCAGTCGCCGCTGTATCCGGGCACCGGCGGCGAGGACGAGCATGGCGTTGGCAACATCGTCAACGGGACTCTGTCGCCCGGTGCCGGCTCATACGAATTCCGCGAGCTGTGGGACAGTTTGCTGCTGCCACGCCTGCATGCCTTCAGGCCGCAATTGCTGCTGATCTCGGCCGGTTTCGACGCCCATGCCAACGATCCACTGGCGGATGTCCGACTTGGCCAGGACGATTACGCCTGGATCACCGACCAGCTCGTCGCGCTGGCCCGCGACCACGCCCAAGGTCGCATCGTATCGTCACTGGAAGGCGGCTACGACCTGGTTGCCCTGGCCTCCAGTGCCCGCGCCCACGTGGATGCTCTAATGGAATAAGCGCGCTCGTTTCAATCAAAGCACGCGCTTCCCGCCACGCCCGTCCCAGATTGTCACCGCCGCTTCGCCCGCATCTTCATCCGGCGCGAAGCTCCCCTCGTTGTCTCGAGGAAAGAAGGGCCCCTCGACTGAGTTTTGGCGCCAGACTTTGCCCAACGGAGAACGAGACAAAAACTCCATGCCATGAACAGCCTGAGCAAGACTCACGGCCCACGACCAACTTAAGGAGTACAAGCTACCCGAAGGACTGATTGGGCACTTCTTACCGCGCCCGACCAACAGCAAGAGCGCTCCCTTCTGCGTCGGGAACCTTGCTCCGCTGCGCGAGTGAAGTGAAACGATCCGCTCCACAAGCGAGCCGACGGCGAACACCCAAGCGCATCCGTGCCCGCGTTTCTGCTAGCTTAACCAGCCTTTGAGGCCGGCAGGTTCCATCGTGACAGCAACGTTTCCCCCACGCCGCCTACTGGCAGTCGCCGCAGCGCTGGCCCTCATCGGCGGCCAAGCGCGTGCCGGCAGCGGGCAGCTACCAGCGAAATCTTCGCCCGACGAATCCAATCAGGCTTGCCCGCTCGGTTCGTTCCACTGCGCAGCGCCGCCCACCAACTACGCGATGTGCCGACCCAATGCGCTGCTGAGCTTTTACGACCCCACCCTGGACAAAGACAGCAGCCTGCGCGACACCAGTCCGGCCAACGTCTCCGCACAGCGCGTCGACAGTTCCAACCAGTCGGTCTACCACCTGTCCGGCGACGTCCTGATGCAGCGAGCCGACCAGAAATTGCAGGCCGACAAGCTGGATTACAACGACACCACCACCGATTACGACGCCCGCGGCAACGTGCGCTATCAGGAGGCGGGGCAATTGTTGGCCGCCTCGCGCCTGCAGGGCAACAGCAATGCCAGCCGCGGCATTGCCGATGATGTGCGTTACCAGATGCTCGAGTCGCGCGGCAATGGTGTCGCAAAACAGGGATACATGCTGGATGCCGAGCACGCCCGCTACTCGATGGCGACCTATTCCACCTGCGACGTCGGTCACCACGTCTGGGAATTCCGCGCCAAGTCGATCAGCATCGACAAGACCAAGGGCGTGGGCGTGGCCCGCAACGCCACCATGCGCATCGGCAACGTACCGTTCCTGTACCTGCCCTACTTCACGTTCCCCACCGACGACCGGCGCAAGAGCGGCTTTCTGTATCCCACGCTCGGCAAAACGAGCCGCTCCGGATTCGGGATCAGCACGCCGTATTACCTGAACCTGGCGCCAAACTACGACGCCACGCTGGACCCGCGCTACTACAGCGAGCGTGGCGCGATGCTGGCTGGCGAGTTTCGCTATCTGCTGCCGGGCACGGTAGGCCAGCTCAATGTGGAATACGTGCCAAATGACCGCGGCGAAAGCGACGGGCTCGCGGACACGACCGGCAAGTCGCGTTACGTGGTCAACTTTTCCGACAGCACGAACCTGTGGAAGAACTGGCGACTGGTGGGTTCCTACAATCACGTATCGGACAGCAGTTACCTGTACGACTTTGGCAACGCCATGTCGCAGAGACCGGTCTATCATCTGCGCTCCGGCGCCGCTATCAGCGGCCGCGGCAAATGGTGGAGTACCTCGCTCGGCGCCACCACCTACGAAAACACCAATCCGTTCGCGACCGATACTTCGTTGCCATACCGGCAACTACCGTACGCGACGTTCAACCTTGACGTGCCACTCACTGGTTGGCTCGGGGCCGGCGTGGACGCCAGCGCGGTGATGTTTCGCAAATCGGGGTTCGTCGAAGGACAACGCGAGGACCTGTACCCTTACCTGAGCGCTGATTTCGGCAGTCCCGCCTGGTTCGTGCGGCCAAAGTTGGCGTGGCGTTACACCGCCTACCAACTGAACGAGGGCTACCAGAATTACGGCTACCGTGGACGGATCGGCGGTGGCCGTAGATCGCCCTTCACGGAAAAATCGCCAAGCCGCTCCCTCCCGATCGTCAGCCTCGACACCGGCCTGGTGTTCGATCGCAAGACGTCGCTGTTCGCGAGCGACTATACCCAGACCCTGGAGCCGCGCCTGTACTACCTGTACGTGCCGTATCGCGACCAGAACAATCTGCCGTTGTTCGATACCAACCTGATGGCGATCGATTACTGGCAGCTGTTTTCTACAAACCAGTTCTCCGGTGCCGACCGGCAGATGGACGCCAACAATCTCACCGCCGCATTGACGACGCGGCTGCTCGATGACAACGGCGTGGAACGGGTCTCGGCGAGCATCGGCCAGATCCGCTACTTCAGCCGGCAAAAAGTCGTGGGCACCGACTGGACTGGCTCGGCCTATGTGGCCCAACTGGCCGTGCAATTGAATGATTCTTGGCGGATGAACAGCTCCTATCAATGGAGCCCGAACGACCGCACCACCGAAACCGCTGCGTTCGGCTTGCAACGGCGCCTGGGTGCCGACGGCATCCTGAATATTGGCTACCACTATCGGCGCGGCCGGCTGGAACAATACAGCGCGTCGGCGGTCTACCCGCTGTCAGACAAGTGGCGCGTGTTCGCCTCCTGGGCATTTGCCCCGGCGATCAAGAACTCGTTCAAGCTTCCCACTGGCACCGTGGATGCCCTGCTCGGCGTGGAATACGACAGTTGCTGCGTCACCCTGCGCCTGGTGGATCGCAATTACATCAACCAATCCAATTACGGCGCGGCTCCAACACCACCGGGCAGCAATTCCAACCGGCGCGACAACGCCATCATGTTCGAGATTGTATTCAAGGGGCTGGGCTCGACCGGTGGCCAAATCGATCCACTCCTGCGCCGTGATATTCTCGGTTATCAATAACGCAACCGCTCCGGCGACCCAGGCTTTCCCACTGATGAAGCAATTTCTTGCATCCCTCCTGCTCGCCTTCGCGATCAGCCTTCCCGCCCAAGCACAATTGCTCCAGTCTGCGGCGCCTGCCGACCAGGCGCTGGATCGCATCGTCGCCGTGGTCAACGACGATGTCATCCTGCAGAGCGAGCTGAACGATGCAGTACAGACCATTGAGCAGCAATACGCCGGCCGCGCCGGGCAACTGCCGCCAATGGACGTACTCAAGCGCCAGGTACTCGACCGACTGATCCTGATGCACCTGCAAGTTCAGAACGCCCGGGAGCAAGGCATTGACGTATCCAGCGCGGACGTCGATCGCGCGGTCCAGGGTGTGGCCCAGCAGAACAAACTCACGCCCGAACAATTGCGCGCGGCGGTAGAACAACAAGGCTCCAGCTTTGCAGCATTCCGGCACGAACTGGCCGATCAGGTCACGGTGCAACGGTTGCACCAGACCGTGGTCCAGAACTCGGTGTCGGTGACCGACAGCGAAGTCGACAACCTGCTCAACAGCCCGACTTACAAGGCCGGCGAAGTCCATCTGGCCCATATCCAGATCAGCATCCCCAGCGGCGCCGATGCCGTTGCGATCCAGGCCAGCCAGGCCAAAGCCGCACAGGCGTTGGCGGCGATCAAGGACGGCATGGATTTCAACGCTGCCGCAATCCGCTATTCCGACGCGTCCGACGCGCTCGATGGCGGCGATCTCGGCTGGCGGCGTATGGATGCCATCCCCGCGGCGTTCGCCGAAAGCGTCGGCACCATGAAGGCGGGTGAAGTCAGCCAGGCACTGCGTGGGCCCACCGGCTTCCATATCCTCAAGCTGATCGGCGAGCGCAAGGGCGACCGCAAGATCGTCACCGAATACCACGCGCGGCAGATCCTGATCAAGCCGAGCGAGCTGCTGCCGCCTGCCCAGGCGCAGCAAAAAGCGCAGGACCTGTACGACCGCATCGTCAACAAGCACGAAGATTTTGCGGCACTGGCCAAGACAGACTCCAAAGACGACACCACCGCCAATCTCGGCGGCGACATGGGCTGGTTTCAACCCAGTGCCTGGGGAACCGCGGTCGCCACCAAGCTCGCCGAAATGAAGGACGACGAGGTATCGCAACCTTTCCAGACCGAAGCCGGCTGGCACATCCTGAAGCGACTGGGCACACGCCAGAGCGACCAGACCGAGGAGATCGAGCGCGACCAGGCGCGCCAGGCGATCGGCAACCGCAAAGCTGAACAGGCGTACGACGATTTCTTGCGTGGTCTGCGCTCCAATGCCTACATCGAGATCTTGGTGCCCGCGCTACGCGAGCCCGTTCAGTCGGCCGCCGACAGCGTCGCGCCGCAGGCCGGCTGACCGTCGTGTCGCTGGCCCGGCTGGCCGTCACTGCTGGCGAGCCTGCCGGCGTCGGTGCGGAACTGTTGATCCGGCTGGCGGCTACGCCGCTTGCCGCAACCTTGGTAGCCGTCACTGACCGTCACCTGTTGCAACGTGCAGCGGCACGCTGCGGCGTAACCATCAAGCTGATTGACGACGATGGCGCGGGCGAGAACGCGCGCCCTTCCGGCACGCTGCGCGTGCGACACACGCCGCTAGCGGTGGACGAAACGCCAGGCCGGCCTGACCCACGCAACGCAGCGCACGTATTGGCGACACTGGCCGAAGCGGCTGACGGTTGCCTGGCCGCTCGCTACGACGCGGTGGTCACCGCGCCGCTGCAGAAGTCCTCGATCAACGACGCCGGCATCCACTTCAGCGGACATACCGAATTTTTTGCCGCACGCGCGCAATGCGACGTGGTGATGATGCTGGCCAGTCCGGAGTTGCGGGTCGCGCTGGCCACCACCCATCTGCCGTTGTCCGCTGTGCCGGCGGCAATCACGCCGGCCTTGCTCACCCGTGTGCTGCGCATCGTGGATGCCGAATTACGCACGAAATTCGGCATAGCCAAACCACGCATTGCCGTCCTCGGGCTCAATCCACACGCTGGTGAAGGTGGCCACCTCGGCCGCGAGGAACTGGACATCATCATCCCCACGCTGAATGCCTTGCGCGCCGAAGGTCTGCATCTGCTCGGTCCGTTGCCGGCCGACACCGCCTTCGTGCCCGCGCAACGCCGCCATTACGACACGGTGCTTGCGATGTACCACGACCAGGCTTTGCCGGTGCTGAAAAGCGAGGCGTTCGACCGCACCGTCAATCTCACCCTCGGCTTGCCGTTTATCCGTACCTCGGTTGACCACGGCACCGCGCTGGACCTTGCCGGCACCGGCCGTGCCGACCCCGCCAGCCTGATCGCCGCGGCGCGGATGGCCATGGAGCTCGTGGCGCGAAGCGCCAATCGTCCACCCTCTCCCTCTCGGGGAGAGGGTGGACGTGAGGAGCCAATCTCGCCATGACTTCCCGCCCCAAGAAAAGCTTCGGTCAGCACTTCCTGCATGATCGCCATTACATCGACAGCATCGTGCGCGCGATCGCGCCAAACCGCGACGATTTCCTGGTCGAAATCGGGCCAGGCGAAGGCGCACTGACGCTGCCGCTGCTGGCGGCCGCCGGCAAACTCACCGCGATCGAGCTGGACACCGATCTGATTCCCGGTCTGCAGGCCCGCGCGGTCGGCGTGGGCGAGCTGCATGTCGTTCACGCCGATGTGCTCAAGGTGGATTTCAGCGCCATGGCGCACAATCACGACGTGCCAAAGCTGCGACTGGCCGGCAACCTGCCCTATTACATCTCCAGCCCGATCCTGTTCCATTGTGTCGACCATGCGTCGGCGATCCAGGACATGCACTTCATGCTGCAGAAAGAAGTCGTCGACCGGATGGCTGCGGCGCCCGGCAGCAAGGTCTACGGACGGCTGTCGGTGATGCTGCAGCTAGCCTGTCGCGTCGAGCCGCTGTTCGAGGTGCCGGCACAGGCATTCCGACCACCACCGAAAGTCGAGTCAGCGGTAGTGCGGCTGCAGCCGATACCACGCCACGAGCTGCACGACGCGCAACCAGAACACCTCTACGCCGTGGTCAAGGCCGCCTTCGGACAACGCCGCAAGACCCTCGCCAACGCCCTCAAACTATTGCTCGACAGTGACGCCATACGCAGCGCCGACGTCGATCCGCGCGCACGCGCAGAAACGCTTGCACCGGCCGATTTCGTGCGCCTGACCAAGGTCTATTCCAGCCTTCGCTGAGCGGATCCCGTGCATTGCCTTGCGGGTCACCCCATTCGCGACGACAGGCCTTACAATCCGGGCATGACCCAAGAATCTCCCTACACGATCAACGTGCAGGTTCAAACGCGTTTCGTCCCGGATCAATCCAAGCCTGGCGACAATCGCTACGTTTTCGCCTACACCATCACCCTGCGAAATGCCGGCAAGCTGGCCGCGCGCCTGCTTACACGCCGCTGGTTGATCACCGACGCCAACGGCAAGGTGGAGGAAGTGACTGGCGATGGCGTGGTCGGCGAGCAGCCGTGGATGCGCCCGGGCGAGGATTTCGAATACACCTCCGGTGCGGTGCTGGAGACTTCGGTAGGCATCATGGGCGGTAGTTACCAGATGCTGTCAGACGACGGCACCGAGTTCGAGGCAACGATACCGACCTTCACGCTTTCCATTCCGCGCACGCTGCACTAGGGAATTCACCCCATGTCTTCCCATAGCTCACGTCGGTCGCCTGAGCCTGCCAGGGAGTGGGCTGTGACGCAGTGCCTGAGTAGCCGTCAGACCAAGCCGCGCGCCGCTTCCCGGCAGGCACAGGCGACCAAGCTTCCGGGCCGGGATGGTTCGCCCACCTGCCTACGTCCCCGCTCCGCCACGTATCGACATACACGCGCGCACTACTTGAGCGCTGGCGCGCACACAATTCCCGGCGCGGTCCATGGGAAGACTTGGGGCGAACTCTAGTGGCCACGTACGCGATCGGCGACGTGCAAGGTTGCTATCCGGAGTTGCAACGCCTGCTGGAGAAGCTGCGTTTCGATCCCGCACAGGATCAATTGTGGTTCTGCGGCGACCTGATCAATCGCGGCGGCCAGTCGCTGGACACGTTGCGGCTGATCCACGAACTGCGCGAATCGAGCGTGATCACCCTGGGCAACCACGATCTGAGCCTGCTGGCGATCGCCCAACGCAAGCCGGACGCCCAGGCGCGAGTCAACCCCGAGCTGCGTGAGGTGTTGTTTGCCAGTGACGCGCCCGTGCTGTTTGAGTGGTTGCGTTCGCAGAAATTGTTGCACCACGACGAACAGCTGAACTGGACGATGGTGCATGCCGGACTGGCTCCGATGTGGACCCTGAAACAGGCGCAGCGCGCCGCCCAGGATGTGGAGCGGGAGCTGTCCAGCCCGCGCCATCCCCAACTGCTGCGCAACCTGTTCGGTAACCGCCCGGCGCAATGGTCCAGCCGGCTGCAGGGACTTGATCGATACCGCGCCACCATCAACACGATGACGCGTATGCGCTATTGCGACGTCAATGGGCGCATCGATTTCGACGCCAAGGGTGTCCCTGGCACACAGAAGCCGGGACTGTATCCATGGTTTTCGGTACCTGGCATGCGTCGGCGCGATATCCGCATCGTCTGCGGCCACTGGTCCGCGCTCGGCCGCTTCGCCGGGCTCGGTGTGCACGCGATCGATACTGGCTGCGTGTGGGGCGGCAAGCTCACGGCTTTGCGACTGGACAGCGACGAGCCGCAATACATTACCGTCAATGCCGAACCGCACCGCAAACGTCGGCCAGGCGGCGAGGACTGAGAGCGTGTGAAAGAATCGCCCACTTACTCCGACCGAGGCAAGTGTCCGTGTTGCAAGCGCGGCCGAACGCCCATATCGGCGGCGAGTGGCGGGTAAATTCGAGTCATTTGGTTCACCAAACTTCCCAGAATTCGCTTAAAACGTAGCTTGTCACGAACGCCCGGCGATGCTCTCGCTACGGCGCTCGAATTTTTCACAAACTCTCAGCCCGTCCGGTCGATTGTTCGCCAATGAAAAACCCCGCCGCGGCGGGGTTTTTCATCGCTGTCCTGCTGGCTCAGGTGAGCTGGCCGTGACAGTGTTTGTACTTCTTGCCCGAACCGCAAGGGCACGCGTCGTTGCGACCCACTTTGGGACCAGCGTGCTGCATGGGCTGCCGCGGCGCCTGCGGCAACCCGCCGGAGGCGGCCGCAGGAGTAGGAGCTTCTCCGAACGCACTGGGCGGCGCGCCACCGCCGGTTGTCAGCATCTGCTTTTGCAGCCGATCGGCAATACGCTGTTGCTCGGCCTCCATCGCGGCGACTTCTTCCTCGCTGCGAATCCTGATTTTGGCCAGCATTTGCACTACTTCGGACTTGATCCGGCCGAGCATGTCGGAGAACAGCTTGAACGCCTCGCGCTTGAACGCCTGTTTCGGATCTTGCTGTGCGTAGCCCACCAGATAAATGCCCTGGCGCAGATAGTCCATGCTGGCGAGGTGATCCTTCCATGCACTGTCGACGACAGTGAGCATGACGTGCTTTTCCAGCTGCCGCATGGTCTCGTCGCCGATCTGTGCCTCCTTGGTCTGGAACAGCTCGTTGACCGCGTTGTTCACGTGCTCGCGGATCATGACAGCGTCAACTTCGCTCTGTTGATCGACCCAGTGCCTCAGGTCGAGCGACAGGCCGAGCTCACTCTCCACCTCCCGATCGAGGCTGGCGAGATCCCACTGTTCATCAATGCTTTCAGGCGGCACGTAGGACTGCACCATCGTTTGCACGACGTCCTCGCGGATGTCC
>CAJDWA010000004.1_pt1 | contig 31334 bp, 27 predicted proteins | sample 7391461 | NCBI WGS metagenome assembly CAJDWA01 (sample SAMEA7055726, study PRJEB34461) | soil metagenome | biome: terrestrial ecosystem; feature: Peninsula; material: soil | place: Antarctica | collected 2016 | reverse complement strand
GGTCGGCCAGGCCGGCGGGTAGAACGCCAATTATAGAGCGTTGCCAGCGACGGTGATTCCGGCGCCGGACGCCTTGCGGGAAGTGGCATCCCGAACTATGGTCGCAAGTTCATGCGGTTACTCACCAGGTGGGCTAGATGCGATTGAAAAGAGTGCTGTGGTCCACCGCGGTGGCGATGTCGTTGAGCCCGTTGGCGCAAGCCGACGAAGGCATGTGGATGCCGTCGCAACTGCCAGCTATCGGGCAGCAGCTCAAGGCTGCCGGTTATCAAGGCGATCCCGCGATGCTGGCTGACCTGACGCGCCCGCCGCTCAGTGCCGTGGTCAAGGTCGGTGGTGCCACCGGCGCCTTTGTCAGCGACCAGGGGTTGGTGCTGACCAACCACCACGTGGCGTTCGGGGTGATTCAGTACAACAGCGATGCACAGCACAACCTGATCGAGAACGGCTACGTGGCCGGCAGTCGCAGTGCGGAGCTGCCGGCCAACCCGGACTTCCGTCTGCGCGTGACGGTTGGCTTCGAACAGGTCACCGCTCAGGTGCTGGCCGGCGCACGCGGGAAGACCGGCCGCGCCTATTACGACGCGGTGGATGCGGCGAGCAAAACGCTGGTCGCGGCGTGCGAACGCGAAGCCGGCATACGTTGCAGTGTGGCCAACATGTTCTACGGCCGCGATTTCTACCTGGTAAAACAACTGGAATTGCGCGACGTGCGGCTGGTCTACGCTCCGCCGCGTGCGATCGGCAACTACGGTGACGAGACGGACAACTTCATGTGGCCACGCCACGCGGGTGACTTCACCATATTGCGGGCCTATGTGGGGCCTGACGGCAAGCCGGCAGACTATTCGAAGAACAATCGCCCGTACATTCCGACCGCGCACCTGCAGATCGCCCGTGAGGGCGTCAACGAAGGTGACTACGTGATGCTAGCCGGTTATCCGGGCACCACCTATCGTCATCGCATGGCCGCTGAATTCGCCGGCCAGGTGCAATGGCGCCTTCCGGCAACCGTGGCTGTGATGAAGCAGTTGCAGGACGTGATCGAGCAAACGAGCGAAAGCGACCCGCAAGCGAAGATTCATTACGCCTCGCAGCTGCAGTCACTGAAGAACAGCATCAAGCGCTACAGCGGCGAGCTCGAAGGCCTGCAGCGCAGCGATGCGGTTGCTGTGCGGCAGAAGGACGAAACGGACATGCTGGCCTGGCTGGACGAGCAGGCCGATTCGAACATGCTGCGGCCGCGGATCGATGCAGCGATCGCCTTGATCGCCGAAGGCCACGCGCAGCGCGAGCGTGACCTGTTGCTTGGCCTGATGCAGTCGCGAACCCAGTTGTTCAGTTCGGCCTTACGTTTGCAGCGGCTGGCGTTTGAACGTTCCAGGCCGAATGCAGCGCGCGATAACGGATATCAGGAGCGCGACGAGGCGCTGATCTCAAGCACCCTGCGACAAGTGCAGCGCCGCTACGACGCGGCAGTCGAGAAGAGCCTGTTGACCGTGCTGTTGACCGGCTACCAAAAACTGCCTGAGGCACAGCGCCTGGCAGAGTTCGACGCAGCCTTTGGTCGAACACCGGCTGAACTGGCGGGGACCCTGGATCGCGTCTACGCCACCACAAAGTTGGGTGACGAAGTTCAACGTCTGCGCTGGATGGACGCAGAGGCGACAAGCCTTGCCGCGACCGACGACAGCCTGCTGCAACTTGCCGCGAAACTGCAGCCGGCATTGCTGCGCATCGACAATGAGGACAAGGCACGGCAGGGCGACTTGCTGCGCTTGCGTCCAGCCTACATGCAGGCGTTGATTGCCTATCGCCAGCAACAGGGGCGCGCGGTATATCCGGACGCCAACTCCACGCTCCGCGTGAGCTATGGCAAGGTCACCGCGCTGAAGGCGCGGGACGCGGTGCATTACGATCCCTTGACCAGCACCGTCGGCGTTATTGAGAAGAACACCGGCGTAACGCCATTCGATGCACCGCAACCGCTGCTCGATGCGATCGCCCGGGGCGATTATCGGGGTTACCTGGACCCGAGGTCCGAGGTGATGCCGGTGAATTTCCTCACCAACCTGGATACCACCGGCGGCAATTCCGGTTCGCCGGTACTGAATGCGAAGGGCGAACTGGTCGGTCTCAACTTCGACAGCAACTGGGAATCGGTCAGCGCCAGCTGGATGTTCGATCCGCGCTACAAACGTGCGATCCATGTCGACCTGCGCTACATGCGCTGGTTGATGGACAAGGTCTACCCGGCGCCGGCACTGCTGCAGGAACTGGGTGTGCAACTACACTGAACGTCGCAGCGTGATTTGCGACCTATGCCTCCGCGCTGGCGATCATGCACAAGAAGCAAGTTATTTCGATCCATGTCTGCCATCCCCGTGGCAGGCCTCATCAGGAGATTTCCCTTGCGTCGTCTATTGCTTGCAACTGCCGTGTCGTTCGGCCTCTTTTCGTCCGCCCATGCCGTCGAGGGTATGTGGCAGCCCGCCCAGTTGCCGGGCATAGCCGTGATGCTGCAACAACACGGCCTGAAACTCGACCCGAAGACATTGACCGACCTCACTGCCTATCCCATGGGCGCGATCGTCAGTCTTGGGGGTTGCACTGCGTCGTTCGTTTCACCCGAAGGTCTGGTGGTCAGCAACCACCACTGTGTCTACGGAGCGTTGCAGCTCAACTCCACGCCCGAGAACAACCTGATTGAGAAGGGTTTCCTGGCAAAGACCAAGGCCGATGAGTTGTCCGCCGGGCCATCCGCCCGGGTCTTCGTCACCGAGGAGATCCGCGATGTCACGAAGGAGATCACCGCAAATCTCAGCGACGCGATGAGCGGTGCGGATCGCTACAAGGCGATCGAGCAGGCAACCAAAGAGCAGGTGAAAGGTTGCGAGAGCGATGGTTATCGCTGCGATGTTTATTCGTTCCACGGTGGTTACAGCTACCAGTTGATCAAGCAGCTGGAGATCAAGGACGTGCGCCTGGTGTATGCGCCGGCGGAGTCGATCGGCAAGTTCGGTGGGGACGTCGATAACTGGATGTGGCCGCGTCACACCGGGGATTTCGGCTACCTGCGCGCTTACGTTTCCCGCGACGGCAAGTCAGCTGCATACTCGAAGGACAACGTGCCGTACCAGCCAAAACATGTGCTGAAGGTCAACCCGAAAGGTGTGGAAGCGGGTGATTATGTGATGGTGGTCGGGTATCCGGGCCGTACCAACCGCTATCGCCTTGCCGAGGAAGTGCAAAGCTCGATTGACTGGGTTTATCCCACTCAGATCAAGATCTACGAGCACACCCTGGGCATCATCAACACGGCGGGCAAGGCCGATCCGAAGGTGGCGGTGAAGTACGCCAGCATGGTCGCAGGTCTCAACAACTATCTGAAGAATTTCGGGGGACAGCTCGAAGGCCTTCATCGCGCCGATGCGGTGGAGGTCAAGCAGGCGCAGGAAGCCACGATGGAATCCTGGTTGAAACGGCAGGGCGGCGCCGAGAACGTCGCGCTGGTCGCCGACATCGGCAAGCTAAGCCAGCAGATCGCCGACAATCAGGTCAACCGTGAGCGCGACCTGGCGATCAGCCTGGTCAACCGCGCTTCGATGTTCAACACGGCGGTGCGCCTGACCCATCTGGCCAAGGAGCGCCCGAAGGCTGATCTGGCTCGCGATGCGGGTTATCAGGAGCGTGATTGGGTACGCATTGAAGGCGGCTTGAAGCAGATGGACCGGCGCTTCGATCCGGGGGTCGACCAGCAATTCATGGTCTACGGTTTGCAGCGCTACGTGGCCCTGCCGCAAGCGCAGCGCCTTCCGGCTCTGGATGCCTGGTTGAATGGCGCGAAAACCGATGCGCAACTGACTGCCAAGGTGGCCGCCTTGTATGCCGGCAGCCAGCTGGACCAGGTCGATCAGCGCATGAAGTGGTTCGCCGCCGACAGCAAGGCGATCAACAGCAGTAGCGACAGCATGCTCAAGCTCGCCCGTGCCGTGCAGCCCGAACTGAAGACGCTGGACGAAGCGGCCGAAGCGCGTGACGGCGAAATGAGCAAGCTGCGCCCGCGCTATATGCAGGCGATGATCGCGTGGAAGGATTCGCAGAAGCTGCCGGTTTATCCGGATGCAAATGGCTCGCTGCGAGTCACTTTCGGCAATGTGCAGGGCGTGACGCCGCGTGACGGCGTCAGCTACGCGCCGTTCACCACCGCCCAGGGCATCGTGGAGAAGGACACCGGAGTAGAGCCGTTCAATGTGCCGAAGGCTGAGCTGGCCGCCATCAAGGCCATGGCGTTCGACGGTTATGCTTCGCCGAAGCAGGGTACGCTGCCGGTCAACTTCCTGGCCGATCTGGACATCACCGGCGGCAACTCCGGATCGCCAGCCATGGACGCCAACGGTCAACTGGTCGGCCTGGCTTTCGACGGCAACTGGGAATCGGTCAGTGGCGACTGGCTGTTCAACCCCGAGCTCAACCGCTCGATCCAGGTGGACGTGCGCTACATGCTGTGGGTCATGGATCACCTCGACCATGCCGACAATCTGCTCAAGGAAATGGGCGTGTCGGCAAGATAAGCCGTCCAACCGATCAACAAGCTGGCCCGCGTCCACGACGCGGGCCACCTTGTTTCTGCCGCCCGAGCGAGAGCCATGAAAGTCCGGGTTGCGGTGAAACGGCGCCTTCGTGCTTACAATCCTTGCATGCCCGTAGACCGCCGCCCACTTGCCATCTTCCTGATGGGTCCCACTGCCTCCGGCAAGACTGCACTGGCGTGCGAGCTGAGTGAGCGTTTCATGCTGGACCTGGTCAGCGTCGATTCGGCCTTGGTCTACCGCGGGATGGACATCGGCACGGCCAAGCCGGATGCGGTCACGTTGGCGCGTTATCCCCATGCGTTGGTCGACATCCGCGATCCCGCCCATCCGTATTCCGCGGCGGAATTTTGCATCGACGCCCTGGTGGTCATGCGGCAGATCAGCGCGCGAGGCCGGGTGCCGCTTCTGGTCGGTGGAACCGGGCTCTATTTTCGCGCCTTGCAGCAAGGCTTGTCCGATCTGCCCGAAGCGGACCCGGGCACTCGCGCGCGGCTCGCGGACGAGGCACAGCGGATGGGCTGGCCCGCATTGCACGAGCGCCTGGCGCAGGTCGACCCGCGCGCGGCCCGCCGCATCGGAATCAATGACACGCAACGCTTGCAGCGTGCGCTGGAGGTATTCGAGCTGACCGGCCGGCCGCTGTCCGAATTGCAGCAAGGTGGCACGAGGGAGTGCTTTCCGTGGCGAGTGCTCAAGCTGGCGCTGCTGCCGGCCGATCGCCGCGTACTGCATCAACGCATTGCCCAGCGTTTCGATGCCATGCTTGAGCAAGGCTTCCTGGACGAAGTGCGCTCGCTGCGCGCGCGCCGCGACCTTGACCCCGATCTGCCGGCGATTCGTGCCGTTGGCTACCGACAGGGCTGGGAGCATCTGGACGGCAAGACTGATGCAGCCAAGTTCCGCGACAGCGCCATCTTTGCCACCCGCCAGCTGGCCAAGCGACAGATAACCTGGCTACGCAGCGATCACGGCGCCCGGGTGTTCGAGCCGGATCAGCCGCGCCTGGTCGACCGTGCCTGCGCGGCCGTCAAGTTGTTTGCTGACGGATCGGGTGATGCGTTCTCGCCAGCGTGACCCGGCGCACTGGCGAGACACAAAAATCTTCTTTCATCAAGCATTTGAAAGCAGTTAACATCCCATCATGTTGGGCCGGGGCGCCGTCGGCGTTTTTTCTCCGGTCTGGTCGTCGCAAGGGGAGAACAAGAAATGTCCAAGGGACAGTCGTTGCAGGATCCGTTTCTGAATGCGCTGCGCCGTGAGCGTGTGCCGGTGGCTATCTATCTGGTCAACGGCATCAAGCTGCAGGGGACCGTCGAGTCGTTCGACCAGTTCGTCGTGCTGCTGCGCAATCAGGTCAGCCAGATGGTCTACAAGCACGCCATCTCTACCGTGGTACCGAGTCGCAACGTGCGCATCGGTAATGGGCACGACGACCAAGAAGATCAGGACAATCAGGCCGATGTCGCGGCCGCGGCCGCCACGGGTGCTTGATTGAGCGACGGTCAGCCCATATAGAAGTGAAGTTACTTCTGAAGGATTACGTCCATCTGTGTTTGACCGACAAGAAAGAGGCGATCGCGCTGTTCTGGTTCTGCCGCATTCACGCGGTGAGGGAGACACGGCGCGCCGGGCGGAGGAATTCGCCGAACTGGCGAGGTCTGCCGGCGCCGAGGTGCTGGGCGTCATAAGTGCGCGCGTCGAAGACCCCAACCCGCGTTACTACATCGGCAGCGGAAAGGCCGAGGAAGTCGCCGAGGCGACGCGTGCGCTGGAGGCTGACCTGGTGCTGGTCGATCACCTGCTGACCCCGGTGCAGGAACGCAACCTGGAGAAGCACCTGGGTGTGCGGGTCGTCGATCGCGCAGGCCTCATCCTCGACATCTTCGCCCAGCGTGCCCGTTCGCATGAAGGCAAGCTGGAAGTGGAACTCGCTCAGCTCAAGCATCTGGCTACGCGACTGGTGCGCGGATGGACCCATCTGGATGCCCAGCGCGGTGGCGCCATAGGCAACCGTGGGCCAGGTGAAACCCAGCTGGAAACTGACCGTCGCCTGCTCGGCATACGCGTCAAAGTGCTGACCAAACGGCTGGAAAAGGTTCAGGTCCAACGCGGCCAGCAACGCCGGGCCCGATTACGCAATACGGTGCCTCGGGTGGCACTGGTCGGCTACACCAACGCAGGCAAATCGACCCTGTTCAATGCGCTGACCACCGGCGACGTCTACGCCGCCGACAAATTATTCGCGACGCTTGATCCGACCGTGCGCAAGATCGACGAGCTGGCCTGTGGTCCGGCGGTGATTGCCGACACCGTCGGCTTCATCCGCGAGCTGCCGCACGACCTGGTCGCCGCCTTCCGCGCCACTTTGGCCGAGGCGCGCGATGCGGACCTGCTGCTGCACGTCAGCGATGCCGCCGACGATGAGCGCGCACGGTTGCATCAGGTGGTCGACACGGTGCTGGAGGAGATCGGCGCCGGCGACGTGCCGCAATTGCAGGTAATGAACAAGATCGACCTGGCGGGTACCGAACCAAGGATCGAGCGCGATGCCACCGGCAAGCCGGTGCGGGTATGGTTGTCCGCCGCCACCGGAGTCGGTGTCGACCTGTTGCGCGAGGCGCTGGGTGAGCTACTTGGTGGCGAGCGAGTGCGCTCGCCACTGCATCTGCCGTTGTCGGCCGGGCGGTTGCATGCGCGGCTGAAGGCTGCCGGCGCGATCAGCGCGGAGCGGGTGGATGAACATGGCTGGCAGTTACACATTGATGCCCCGCGCAGCGTGATTGCGCCGCTCAGTGGCGGCGATGCCACCGAGTCGCGACTGTTGCGTGAGCTGCTGAGTACGACGGCTTGACGCTCTCGGGCGGCGGACGATTCCGTTTGGCTCTGCTAGAATGTGCACTGTTTGCAAGGTCCCGCCGGTTGGGCGGGTCCCGTGTCCGTCCCGGGTCAACGCGGGCGGTGAAAGGCGTGTTCCGGCCGTCGTTGCCGGCCTCCCGACGGCTCCAAGGAGACTGACCCGTGGCATGGAATGAACCCGGAAAAAACGGGCAAAGTGACCCGTGGAATCGCAAGCGCTCGACCGGCAAATCGCCGCTGGACGACTTGCTGGCCAAATTGAAAAACCGTGGCGGCAAGTTCGGCCAGGGTCCCGGCAGCATCCTGACCGGGATCGTCGTCTTGATCGTGGTCGGTCTGCTGTTCAGCAGCTACACGATCGTCGGTGCTCGCGAGCAGGGTGTGATACTTCGCTTCGGGCAGTATTCGCGAACGTTACCGCCAGGTTTCCACCTGAAGCTCCCGCAGCCGATCGAATCGGTCACCAAGGTCGAGGCCACGCGAATCCGCTCGGTCAACGACAAGGTAGCTATGCTGACCCGCGACGAGAACATCATCACGATCGATTTCACCGTGCAGTATCAGGTGGATGATTCGCGCAAGTACCTGTTCTCGCTGACCGATCCGGATGGCACCATCAGCGCCGCGGCCGAAGCCGCGGTGCGCGGCGTGATCGGCGGCAGCGACATGGATCAGGTATTGTCCGCGGCCGGCGCCAACCTGGTCACCGAGGCTCAACAGGCCTTGCAGCGGACCATGGACGGCTACAACTCGGGCCTGCGGGTTACCGAGGTGAGCTTCCAGAACGTGGCGCCGCCGGATGAGGTGAAGGATGCCTTCGACGACGTCAACAATGCGCGCGAAGACAAACAGAGTATCGAGAACTCCGCACTGGCCTATTCCAGCAGGGTGGTTCCGGTGGCACGCGGCGAAGCCGCTCGGATCGCAGCCGAAGCGGAAGGCAACCGGGCCGAGCGAATCGCTCGTGCGCAGGGTGACACCGCCCGCTTCGATCTGTTGCTAGCCCAGTACAAGGGCGCACCCGCAGTGACGCGGGAGCGGCTGTGGCTGGAAACCATGGAGCAGGTGATGGCCCGCAACACGAAGGTGGTCGACGATTCGAGCGGCCGCAACATCATCAACTTGCCATCATCACAGGGTGCTGCCTCCGATACGGGCTCCGCCCAGGTGGGTGTGATCACGCCGGTTGCGACACCCGTCAGCAGTGCTAGCGACAAGGGAGCGCAGCAATGAAAAGAATCGTTGTCGCGATCGTTGCCTTCATCGTGATCATGCTCGGCCTGAGCAGCATGTTCGTGGTCCGCGAAGGCCACAGCGCATTGTTGCTGCAGTTTGGCCGTATCGTGCACACTGATTATCAGCCGGGCCTGCACTTCAAGCTGCCAGTAGTCCAGCAGGTGATCCACTTCGACAAGCGCATTTTGTCGCTGGATGCACCGCCAGAGCGTTATTTCACTTCCGAGAAGAAGAGCGTCAATGTCGACTTCTACGTCAAGTGGCGCATTGTCGACAACGCCGAGTACTACCGCGCCACCGGTGGTGACCAACTGCAAGCTTCGCAGCGGCTGACGCCGATCGTGAAGGACGCACTGCGTTTCGAGTTCAACGCGCGCACTTTGCCCGACTTGATCTCCGGCGGACGCAAGGACATCACTGAGCGGGTACGTGCACAGACCGATGCCTCGGCACGCAAGAACCTGGGTATCGCCGTGGTCGACGTGCGGATCAAGCGCATCGATCTGCCCAACGAGGTCAGCGAATCGGTCTACAAACGTATGCGCGCCGAGCGCCTGCAACTGGCCAATGAGCTTCGCTACACCGGCCAGGAGTCGGCTGCCAAGATCAAGGCTGATGCCGAGCGCCAGGCTCAGGTCCTGAAGGCCGACGCCAATCGTGATGCAGCCAAGGTGGAAGGCGAGGGCGATGCGAAGGCTGCGGAGATCTACGCGCACGCCTACAACCAGGATCCAGAGTTTTATTCGTTCTACCGCAGCCTGGCCGCTTATCGGACATCGATGGAAGACGGCAAGGGCGTATTGGTGCTGAAGCCGGATTCGCCGTTCTTGCGTTATTTTGACGATCCCTCACCGAAAAAGCAGTAGGTGCCGGTCGCGGCCGCCTTGATCGGGGCGGTCGCCAGTCACCGACGTCACCCCATGGCGGGGTATCAACCACGAGACGAGAGTTCACATGGGCAAGTCAGTCGTAATCCTGGGTGCCCAATGGGGTGACGAAGGCAAGGGCAAGATTGTCGATTTGTTGACCGAGCGGGTCAGTGCGGTGGCACGTTTTCAGGGTGGCCACAACGCCGGTCACACGCTGGTGATCAAGGGCAAGAAGACCGTGCTGCACCTGATCCCTTCAGGCATTCTCCGCGATGACGCGCTGTGCCTGATAGGCAATGGCGTGGTGCTCTCTCCCGAGGCATTGATCAAGGAGATCAGCGAGCTGGAAGCCAACGGTGTCGAAGTACGCTCGCGGGTCAAGATCAGCCCGGCCACGCCGTTAATCATGCCGTACCACATCGCCGTGGACAAAGCGCGAGAGATTGCCGCTGGCGGCAAGGCCATCGGTACTACCGGCCGCGGCATTGGTCCGGCATACGAGGACAAGGTTGCCCGCCGTTCGATTCGTGTGGCTGACCTTATGTATCCCCACGAGCTGCCGGCGCTGTTGAAGACCGCCGTCGATTATCACAACTTCATCCTCACCCAATGGCTGAAGGCCGAGCCGGTCGATTACGACACCGTGCTGAAGGACGCCATGGCTTGGGGCGAATATATCCGTCCGCTGGTCGACGATGTCGCCACCATCTTGCACGATTTACGCAGGGACGGCTGCAATATTCTGTACGAGGGCGCACAGGGCGCCTTGCTCGACATCGATCACGGCACTTATCCGTACGTCACCTCGAGCAACACCACCATCGGTGGCGCACTGGCCGGCACCGGCGTGGGCGCACAGGATATCGACTACGTGCTGGGCATCTGCAAGGCGTATGCGACGCGGGTGGGCAGCGGACCGTTCCCGACCGAGCTCCAAGACGAGATGGGCGAGTTGCTGCGCAAGAAGGGCAATGAATTCGGTGCCAGCACCGGTCGCCCTCGCCGTTGTGGCTGGATCGACCTGGTCGCGCTCAAGCGCGCCACCCAGATCAATGGCATCAACGGCCTGGCCATCACCAAGCTCGACGTACTCGATGGGCTGGAGTCCATCAAGGTCTGCATCGCGTACGAATACCGTGGCAAGCGTCGCGAGCTGGCGCCGCTCGACGCCGATGGTTGGGACGAGTGCAAGCCGGTTTACCTCGAATTCCCTGGCTGGGAAGAATCCACCGCCGGCATCCGCGACTGGAACAAGTTGCCACCAGCAGCGCGCGCCTACCTGCGTGCGGTGGAGGAGCTTTCGGGCTGCCGCCTGGCGTTGGTTGCCACTGGTGCGGATCGAGAGGACACCATCGTGCTGGATGATCCGTTCGCCTAAACTAAATGAGGCGCTGAATGAGGCGCTGACAGAGTTCTGCGATGCGCGGCTCTTTCAGCGTTGTGTCAGCGTCATGATGCTCGGTTGTGCGAGCGCATGGTGCGCTGCTTTTCGATCTGCCAGTCGCGCTGCTTTTCGACGTCCCGCTTGTCGTGCTCCTGCTTGCCGCGGGCCAGGCCGATCTCGACCTTGACCTTGTTGCCCTTCCAATACATCGCTGTGGGCACCAGGGTGTAACCCTTGCGCTCGACCGCGCCGACCAGTTCGTCGATTTCCTTGCGATGAAGTAGCAGCTTGCGGGTACGCCGATCTTCCGCGATGACGTGAGTTGACGCGCTGATCAGCGGCGGGATTGAACAACCGATCAGGAAGATCTCGTTCTTCAGGACTACCGCATAGCTGTCGCCGAAGTTGATCCGCCCCGCACGCAGTGCCTTCAGCTCCCAGCCCTGCAGCGCCACACCCGCCTCGAAGCGCTGGTCAATGTGGTATTCGAAACGCGCGCGCTTGTTCAGCGCGATGGTGCCGCCGCCTTTGTTGTCCTTGTCCTTCGTTTTTGCCATGTCCGTTAAACTCGGGCGTATCGCCCTGTGGTCGGCCCTGTCCCGCTGGGGATGGACTTGTTGAAAAGTGCAGCCTGGGATGGCTGCTTCTTGATTTTCGCATTCAAGGATGGATGCAAAAGCCATCGAGGGTTGTCGTGATCGAAATACGTCGCAGCGCACTGGTGAAATATTCGCCCGCGCAGATGTTCGACCTGGTCCATGAGGTTGAAGCATACCCAAAGCGCTTCGCCTGGTGTGTGGGCGCAGAGGTTATCGAACGCGAAGAGAATGCGTTGGTGGCGCGTCTGGATCTGAAATTTGCCGGGTTCCGCCAGAGCTTCACCACGCGCAACGAGGTCGATCCGCCCCGGCGCCTGCAGATGAGCCTGGTCGATGGCCCCTTCCACAGCCTCTTCGGCGTATGGGAGTTCATCGCGCTTGGCAATGACGGCTGCAAGATCGTATTTGCGCTCGACTTCGACTATGCGGGCAAGCTCGGTGGCGGCGCGTTGAGGCTTGGTTTCCAGGCGTTGGCCGGGCGCATGGTGGATGATTTTTGTCGCGAAGCCGAGCGCGTCTATGGGTGAGCGTCCGATCAGAGTCGAAGTGGTCTTTGCCGGCTCGGCGTCGTGGATCGAAAGCCGCCGGATCGAAGTGGCCGAGGGCTGCACGGTCATCCAGGCGATCGAGGCCAGCGGCATCGCACAGTGCTTACCGGCTGGCGTCATTGACCCGGCACGGCTCGGCATTTTCGCGCGCAAGGTGGCACCCGGGCGGCTCGTACGCGATGGAGATCGCATCGAGATCTATCGGCCGCTCGCACTCGATCCTATGGAGGCGCGCCGGCGACGCAGCCGCTGACGCTTCATGCTCGACTGCAGCCGCGGGCGTTCCGTGCCGGCGCCGTGGAATAGCTCGCTTCGCTCACTGCTGCTGGTCCGCACCCTGTCCGAAGCCGCCGTCATCCTTCTTGTCGTCAGGCGAGCGACTCTTGTCACCCTTGGTCTCGGTGGCGGGATAGCCCGCGTTGTATTTCTTGCTTTCCTTGATCAACTGCTCGGGATCGCGGGCAAAGAAATCGCCTTCGGTATGCACCAGGGTGTCGTTGTTGAACGTCAACTGGAACGTACGCACGTTGGGCTTCGCGCCGCGCCGGGACTGGGTGGAGACGTAATCCCACCGGCTGTTGTCGAATGGAGTGCGCACGGAGGGAGTGCCCATGAGCAGCAGCACCTGGCGCTTGGTCATGCCCGGCTTGAGTTGGCCTACCATGTCCTTGTCGAGCAGGTTGCCTTGCTGCACGTCCGGCGTGTAGGCGATATGGCAGCCGGCGATGGAGAATGCCAGCAGTGCAACAATCGGCAGGATGATCAGCTTGAGCATGCGTGTTGCGTCCAAGGTCTTAAAGGTGTCGGATGATACACTACCGGCTTGGGGCCGCCGTGTACGGAGAGAGGCTATGGAACAGGAAACCAGGGAGCTGCGCAGGGTCGGCCTCAAGGTGACCCATCCACGCATGCGCATTCTGCAAATCTTCGACGATGAGAACGAACGGCATCTCACGGCTGAGGATGTGTACAAGACACTGCTCGCCCACAAAGAAGACATTGGGCTGGCGACGGTGTATCGGGTCCTCACTCAATTCGAAGCTGCGGGCATCATCGTCAAGCATAATTTCGAAGGCGGCCAGGCCGTCTATGAACTCGATCGTGGCAAACATCACGATCACATGATTGATGTAGACAGCGGCAAAGTGATCGAGTTCTTCAACGAGGAAATCGAGCGGCTGCAGCACGAGATCGCCGCCAAGCACGGCTACGTGATCGAGGATCACAGCTTGGTGCTCTACGTTCGTCCGAAACAGCGCCAGCGCAAGGACTGAACCGCCGGCGTCGGGATCGGCAAACGGTACCCTCAATGGTAGACGCAAAAAAAATCCGCGAGCAGACTCCTGTCCACCCGCGGCTCTTCCTCTACCCGTTGGACAGCACACGCGAACAGTCCGCGTACGCCCGAGTCCTGTACCAGGTAGCGGCGAAACGGCATCCTGCCGTTTTTTTCAGAACCACCGTCCCCACGGTGACCCTGATCCGCCATCTCGCGATGACGGCTCCCCCACATCGAAGACACCAGCGTAACGATGTCGTTACGTTTCTGATATCGGAAAAATTCCTAGTTGGACGGACTGCGCTGCGCGCATGCCTTACGGCCTCGCAGTAATACCCGAAGGCGGACGCCCGGGTGATTGGTGCACAGGCGGAATTGGCCGCCAAGTGAGGTGACCCGGTCGCGCATGCCTTGCAGACCCCGTCCGCTGCGAGGCAGTCGGTCGGGCAGGCCGCGCCCGTCGTCGCGCAGATCGAGCAGGGCTAAAGCGATGTTGTTGCGCTCGCCGATGCGCAGACGCAGACGGAACTCGCTGGCGTGGGCATGCTTGACGGTGTTCGTCGCGCTTTCCTGAGTCAGCCGGTAGATCGCAGTCCGCGTATCGTCATCCAGCAAACGCGGGTCGCCATGCGTTTCGGTGTGGTATCGCACGCCGGCAGTGGTCAGCAGGTCCCTGATCGGGCCCTCGTCGAGCGCACGCAGCAGGCCGAATTCATCCAGGATCGCTGGACGCAGGTCGTCCAGCAGGCGATGTAGCGCACGTCGCATATGTCCGAGGATCGTGTTGATCGAGGCGCTGATGTCTTCCATGCCCACTTCGCGCAGACGCACCTGTGCCAACTTCACATGAGTCTGGATGGCGGTAATGTTCTGGCCCAGCTCGTCGTGTAACTCGGCGGCCAGGTGTCGGCGTTGGTTCTCGTCCACCTGCAGGTTGCCGCGTGCCGCGTCACGCAGTTGATGGGTCAGATGGTCCAGCCGGCGATTGGCCGCGCCAAGATGGGCATTCTGCTCGGCCACCCGCTCGCTGCTGCGACGCAGCGCATCGGTGGCCGAGCCGAGCATCAGCGCGCCGGTGCCGGCGACGGCAAGGAACAGGTAGGCCGCGGCCGTCGATGGTGTATGCCCAAGATGCAGGTCGACCAGGGCCATGCCCAGGCTGGTGATGAACATGGCCAGGCTGGCACCGCGCCAGCCATGCCGGAACGCAAAATACAGCACCGGCGCCAGTGACAACACCCGCGCAAATTGCGGTTGCGGGGCGGCTCGTTCGGACAACACCAGCAGGATCGCCATGGACGGTGCGAGCACCAACACGCCATCCATCAGCAATCGCAACAGCGCTGATCGTTCCAGTCGGGTGTGCAACAGCATGATCAGCACGGGTGCGACCAGCAAGATGGCCAGGTAATGATTGAGCAATTCTTCGGCGATGAGGCGAATCAGCAGTTCGGACGATCCCGGTCCACGGGTGAGTATCAGCAAGCCGGCGTCCACCGCAGTCGTGGCGGTGACCACCATCACCACTGAGAGCAGCAGGCGTGTCACATCCTGCGGGCTGCGCAAACTGGGATGAAGGTGGAGTCTGCGCAGCAACCACATGCACGCCATCATCACCAGGAACTCCGGCAGCACGTGCATTGCGACGCCAGACCAGTCGGACGGCAGTCCGCGAACAACATCGATACCGGCGGTGGCGATCAATTCGGCGACAAGCAGCCACACCCAATAACGCATCGGTACCAGCAAGAGTGCTGCGAAACGCAAGCCATAGGGCAGCATCCAATAGGGCTGTGCCGTCGCCCCCAGCAACAGCCATAGCACCAAGTAACCAGCACCCAGCAGGGGGCCGGAGTTGGGCAACAGGGAGGACTTCGATCGCATGCTGGGATGGTACAAGGTGCGGCGAGTGCAAGTGACGCGTGGCGTGCGCAATCCGGGCGCAAACCTGCCATTTGTTCTGACCCGCTTTTCCTGTGTCAAAGTAGCGCGATGTACAGCATCGTTCTGGTCGACGACCACGCCATCGTTCGAGAAGGCTTCAAGCGGCTAATCGAGCTGGAGCCGGATCTGGAAGTGGTGGCTGAATGCCGCTGCGCGGACGATGCGGTGGACGCGGTCGGGCACTGGCGTCCGGACTTGGTGGCGCTGGATCTGTCGCTGCCCGATGGCAGCGGGCTGCCCTTGATCGAGCACCTGCTCAGCGTGCACGCGTCGACTCGCGTGGTGGTATTGAGCATGCACGATGGCGATCCGTACGTCTCCGAAGCGCTGCGCCGTGGTGCCCGCGGCTTCGTCACCAAGGGCGTGGCTCCGGAAGAATTGGTGGCCGGCTTGCGTGCGGTGATGCGGGGCGAGTGTTTCCTAAGCTCGGATCTGCGCCAGCGTCGTGCCGAGCGACCCAATGCGGCGCTCGATCCGATCAATCGTCTGACGGCCCGGGAGCGTGAAGTGTTCCTGCTGCTGGCCGGCGGGCTCACACCCAAGCAGGTTGCGGTGGATCTGGGGATTGGCCAGAAAACTGTTTACATTCATCGTGCCAGCCTGATGGGTAAGCTGGGGGCTGGGTCGGAGCTGGATTTGTACCGGATGGCGACGGAACGCGGTTTGCTCTCGTCGTCAGGCTGACGGCGACCGACGGACTCAGACGGCCTGTGCTTGTTCCAGCATCCGTTTCGCGTGGGCGCGGGTTTCCTTGGTGATCTCCACGCCGCCGAGCATGCGTGCCAACTCATCACGACGGCCAGCAACATCGAGTTGCTCGATCCGGGTGCGGGTCGCGTCGCCATCGGTGTGCTTGCTTACCCGCAGGTGGGCATGACCTTGCGCGGCCACCTGCGGCAGATGGGTCACGCACAACACCTGATGCCGGGTGCCCAGCGAGCGCAATTTCTGCCCGACTACCTCGGCCACCGCACCACCGACACCGCTGTCGACTTCGTCGAAAACCATGCTGCCGATCGAGTCCTTGCCCAAGGTGGCGACTTCGATCGCCAGGCTGATACGTGCCAGCTCACCGCCCGAGGCGACCTTGCGCAGAGGCCGGGGCGGCTGGCCGGGGTTGGCGCTGACCAGCAGTTCGCAGCGCTCGCGCCCTTGTGCGTCCGGCTCGTCGGTATCGGTCGACTCCAGCTCGACCCGCAAGACGCCTCCGATCATGCCCAGATCGCCCATGAGAACCGTGACTTCCTGGCCAAGCTTCGCGGCGGCTGTGGCACGCGACTGACTCAACAAACCTGCCGCACGCGCGTACCCACTGCGCAACTGCTCGCGTTGGCTGGCCAGTTGCTCCAGCGCGTCACCGGCACCCTCGAGTTCGGCGAGTTCCGCGCGCAGCGCACCCAGCTTGTCGTGTAATTCCTCCGCTGGTAGCCGATAGCGGCGCGACAATGCATGCAACTGGCCGAGATGCTGATCGACGGCGGCATAACGGGCGGGGTCGAGGTCGACATCCTGCGCATAACGTCCCAGGCCGTCGGCCGCTTCACCCAACTGAATGCCAGCGGTGTCGAGCATCTCCAGCCACGCGCCCAGGCTGTTATCCAAGGCGGCGAGTTTGCCGAGTTCAGCATGCGCCCGGCTCAGTGCGCGTCGCAACGCGAATTCGCCGTCGCCGTCGAGCAATTCGACGATACCGGCACTGCCTTCAGCCAACCGGTCCGCGTTGGCCAGACGCTTGTGGCTGACTTCGAGTTCGGCCAGTTCGGCGCGCGGCAGCGCCCATTTCTCCAGCTCGTCGAGTTCATGGTGCAGCAGTTCGATACGTTGCCCGCGATTCTCCCCACCGCTGAGCTTGAGCATGCGCTGGTTCAATTCGCGCCATTGCTGTGCTTGTTGCCTGAGCTGGCCGAGCAGTTCGTCGTGCCCGGCATAGGCATCCAGCAAGACCAGTTGGTGTGGGCGCGACAGCAGTGCCTGGTGCTCGTGCTGACCATGGATCTCCACCAGCAGGGAGGCCAGCTCACCGAGCTGTCGCGCATTGGCGGGACGTCCGTTGATCCATGCCCTGGAACTGCCTTCGGCGCGCAAGACCCGTCGCAGTTGGCAACCACCGTCTTCGTCAAGTTCCTCCCGACGCAACCATTCCTGTGCCGCGTGCAGGTCGGTCAGATCGAACTCCGCAGCCAATTCGGCTCGGTCGCTGCCAGCGCGTACCATGGTGCTGTCGGCGCGGGCGCCGGCCAGCAGCATCAAAGCATCGACCAGCAGCGACTTGCCCGCACCGGTTTCGCCACTGACTACGGTCAGGCCCGGGCCGAAGGTGACTTCGGCAGCCTCGACAACGGCAAAATGGCGGACGTAGAGCGAAGTAAGCATGGGCCGCTCGGTGAAGGGGAGGAAGGATTGTAGCGGGAGCCCGGCAGGGCAAAACACCGTTGTCGCTTGCAAGCTGCGCACGCAGACCTTATTTCTATCAGGTCTCAGGGAATGCTACACACATGATCAACCCACACGGCCACGATCTTGATGCTCGCGCAAGGCGTCTGTTGCGCACGTTGATCGCCCAATACCTGGTCGATGGCGAGCCGGTGGGTTCGCGTACGTTATCGCGTTCGTCCGGGTTGGACGTGAGTCCGGCGACGATCCGCAACATCATGGCCGATCTGGAGGACGCGGGCCTGGTCGCGTCGCCTCACACTTCGGCCGGTCGCGTGCCAACGCCGCGTGGCCTGCGTCTGTTCGTGGACAGCCTGATCGAACTGAAGCCGCTGCCGCTGGCCGAGATGGAGCGAATGCAGAGCGAGCTGCCCCCGGGGCCGACCACCACCCGCGATCTGCTTGGCAATGTCTCGACCCTGCTTTCGGCCATGACCCGCTTTGCCGGGGTCGTCAGCGTGCCGCGCCAGGCGGACTTCCCGCTGCGCCACATCGACTTCGTGCCGTTGCCTGACGCGCGCGTGCTGGTGATCCTGGTGTTTACCGACAACCAGGTCCAGAACCGCATCGTGCAGTTGGCTCGGCCGCTGGCGAGCGGCGAGCTGGAGCAGGCGGCGAACTATCTCAACAGTCACTTTGCCGGGTTGCGCGTGGATGACATCCGCGCGCAACTGCTGGCCGAGGTGCGCGAGACCGGTAGTGAGCTCAATCGCTTGCTGGCCAGCACGATGGAGCTGGCCACGGCGTCATTTGCGCCACAGGTCAACCGGTCCGATGTGCTGGTCAGTGGGCAGACCAACTTGATGGCGTATTCCGAACTGGCCGACCTGCAGCGGCTGCGCGAGCTGTTCGACGTGTTCCAGCAGAAGAACGAATTGCTGCAGCTGATGGAAGTCTGCGCCAAGGCTCCCGGCGTGCGGCTGTTCATCGGCGAGGAGTCGGGCTTCGCTGCGCTGGATGGCTGCAGCGTGGTGACGGCCAGTTATGGCGCACAAGGGCGGATGTTGGGAGCGGTCGGCGTGATCGGACCGACCCGGATGGCCTATGAACGGGTGATTCCGGTGGTCCAGGCGACAGCCGGATTGCTAAGTGATGCCTTGAATCGCGCCGCGACGACCCTATAACCGGCAGCAGAGACGGGTTTTTGGTGAACTGGATGGCGGGCCGTCGTGTCAGCCGCGGACTTTTGTTGGGAGTGATGCATGCAGAACAACGACCCTCAGTCGCACGACGAGGCGCTGGACCAAGGCGCGCCGGATGAATCCGAGGCCAGTGAGGTTGCCCGGCTACAGGCGCGGGTGGCAGAACTGGAATCCAGTTATGCCGAGCTGCACGAGGCTGGGTTGCGTGAAAAGGCCGAGATCGAGAACCAGCGTCGTCGCCTGCATCGCGACCTGGAGCAAGCACGACGTTTCGCCAATGAGAAGTTGCTGAACGAATTGTTGCCGGTGTACGACGGGCTGGAGAGCGGCCTGTCGGTCGAGAATGGCGATTTGACCTCGATGCGCGAAGGGCTCAATTTGACGCTCAAGGCCTTGCTGAAGGTCGCCGAGAACCACGGCATGGCACAGGTCGATCCGATCGGTCAGCCGCTCGATCCGGAGCGCCACCACGCGGTGAGCATGGTCGAGGCGCCGGGCAAGTCGCCGGGCACGATAGTCAGCGTGCTGCAGAAAGGCTACGTGTTGAATGAGCGCTTGTTGCGCCCAGCACTGGTCGTCGTGGCAAAAGACTGAAGGCAGTTGCATCGGCGTCGGCTGAATTGCCACGCCTAAGTAGTTCGCAAAATCGCATCCGGGGTGTCGCCGGCATTGAATCGCCACGGCAGAACCCCATCTGGAAACCATCGCGGCCGCGAGGCCGCCAATAGATTCGGAGCATAGACATGGGCAAGATCATCGGCATCGACCTGGGCACCACCAACTCCTGCGTGTCCGTGATGGACGGCAGCACGGCCAAGGTCATCGAGAACTCGGAAGGCGATCGCACCACGCCATCCATCGTCGCGTTCACCAAGGACGGCGAAGTCCTGGTGGGCGCCTCGGCCAAGCGCCAGGGCGTGACCAATCCGAAGAATACTTTCTACGCAGTCAAGCGCCTGATCGGTCGCAAGTTTACCGATGCCGAAGTGCAGAAAGACCTGAACGTCGTACCCTTCGGCATTGTCGGGCACGATAACGGCGATGCGTGGGTGCAGACCTCCGACGGCAAGGAGATGGCGCCGCAGGAGATTGCTGCGAAAGTGCTGATGAAGATGAAGAAGACCGCCGAGGACTATCTCGGCGAGACGATCACCGAAGCGGTGATCACGGTGCCGGCTTACTTCAATGACAGCCAGCGCCAGGCGACCAAGGACGCCGGCAAGATCGCAGGCCTCGACGTCAAGCGCATCATCAACGAGCCGACCGCGGCCGCGCTGGCCTACGGTCTGGACAAGAAGGGCGGTGATCGCAAGATTGCGGTATACGACCTGGGTGGCGGCACCTTCGACGTGTCGATCATCGAGATCGCCGAGGTCGATGGCGAGAAGCAGTTCGAGGTGCTGGCCACCAACGGCGACACCTTCCTCGGCGGCGAAGACTTCGATATGCGCGTCATCGACTACTTGGTCGAGGAATTCCAGAAGGAGCAGGGCATCGACCTGCGCAAGGATCCGCTCGCGTTGCAACGCCTGAAGGACGCCGCCGAGCGTGCCAAGATCGAGCTGTCCACCAACCATCAGACCGACGTGAACCTGCCGTACGTGACGGCGGACGCGTCCGGCCCGAAGCACCTGAACATCAAGCTGACCCGGGCCAAGCTCGAAGCGCTGGTGGAAGACCTGGTCAAGCGCACCATCGAGCCGTGCCGCACCGCGTTGAATGACGCCGGCCTGCGCATGTCCGACATCAACGACGTGATCCTGGTCGGTGGTCAGACCCGCATGCCGAAGGTGCAAGAAGCGGTCAAGGATTTCTTTGGCAAGGAACCGCGCAAGGACGTCAACCCGGACGAGGCCGTCGCCGTGGGCGCGGCGATCCAGGGCGGCGTGCTGGGCGGTACGGTCAAGGACGTGCTGCTGCTTGACGTGACTCCGCTGTCGCTCGGTATCGAGACGATGGGCGGCGTGATGACCAAGCTGATCGAGAAGAACACCACGGTGCCGACCAAGGCAGCGCAGACCTTCTCCACTGCCGACGACAACCAGACCGCGGTGACCGTGCACGTGCTGCAGGGTGAGCGCGAGCGCGCCAGTGCGAACAAGTCGCTGGGCAAGTTCGATCTGCAAGGTATCGACGCGGCACCGCGTGGCATGCCACAGATCGAGGTCACCTTCGACATCGACGCCAACGGCATTCTGCACGTGTCGGCCAAGGACAAGAAGACCGGCAAGGAACAGAAGATCGAGATCAAGGCGGGCTCGGGTTTGTCCGACGAAGAGATCCAGCGCATGGTTGCCGACGCCGAGGCGAACAAGGAAGAGGACAAGAAGTTCCAGGAACTGGTTGTCACCCGCAACAAGGCTGACCAGTTGGTACACGCGACCCGAAATGCGCTCAAGGAACATGGTGACAAGGTGCCGGCCGATCAGCTCAGCTCGATCGAAGGCGCGCTGTCGGATCTGGAAAAGGCCAAGGACGGCGACGACAAGGCGGCGATCGATTCCAGGGTTGAAAAACTGGAGCAGGTTTCTCAGGCACTGCACGCCGCCGCTCAGGGTGGTGGTTCGGCCGACGCCGGTACGCAGTCAGCACCGGGCGGGTCGGCCCAGCCGGACGACGTGGTCGATGCCGAATTCACCGAGGTGAAGGACGACAAGAAGTAAGCGGCATCGTCATCGGCACGACCGATCGACCAGCTCGCGCCAGGAATCTTTCCGGCGCGAGCTGTTTTGCTGATGGCGCGACAGGGGTGCGACAGGCAATGTGGATGTATGAATGAGCAAGCGTGACTATTACGAAGTACTGGGTGTCGAGCGCAGCGTCAGCGATGTAGAACTGAAGAAATCGTTCCGGCGGCTGGCGATGAAATACCATCCGGACCGCTGTCCGGACGACCCGACGGCACAGGACAAGTTCAAGGAGGCCAAGGAGGCCTACGAGGTGCTGTCCGCCCCGCAGAAGCGCGCGTTATACGACCGGCACGGCCACGCAGCTTTCGAAGGTGGCATGGGTGGCCGCGGCGGTGCCGGTTTCGGCGATGTAGGCGACGTTTTCGGTGACATTTTTGGCGATATTTTTGGCAGGAACGGTGGCGGTCGCGGCCGCCCCCGTCGTGGTTCGGACCTGCGCTACATCATGGAGCTCGACCTCGAAGAGGCTGTGTTCGGCGTCAGCAGGCAGATCGAAATACCGACCCAGGTCAACTGCCATCATTGCAATGGCAGCGGTTCGGCAGATGGCAAGGTGAGCAAGTGCGCGACCTGCCACGGCCACGGCCAGGTGCGCATGCAAAATGGCATTTTCTCGATCCAGCAGGCTTGTCCGCATTGCAGCGGGACCGGCCAGACGATCGAGAATCCATGCCGGAAATGCCACGGTGAAGGGCGCATCGAGGAGACCCGCACACTGTCCGTGGAGATCCCCGAAGGTGTCGACAATGGCGACCGCATTCGTCTGAGCGGGCAGGGCGAAGCGGGTCCTTCCGGCGCTCCATCTGGCGATCTCTACGTGGAAGTGCGTGTGCGTGACCATCCGATCTTCCAGCGCGAAGGCAGTGACTTGTATTGCGAGTTGCCGATCCGCTTTTCGCAAGCCGCACTTGGCGCGGCGCTGCCGGTACCCACGCTGGAGGGTGAAGTGCCGATCAACATTCCTTCGGAAACGCAGACCGGCACGCAGTTCCGTCTGCGCGGTCGTGGCGTGAAATCGGTGCGCAGCAGTCGCCACGGCGACCTGATCTGCAAAGTGGTGGTAGAGACTCCGGTGCGACTGACCAAACAGCAACGCGAGCTGCTGGAGTCGTTGGAGGCTACCTTCGATGGCAGCGATGCAGACAAACACACTCCGCGCGCCAAGGGTTGGGTCGAGGGCGTGAAGAAATTTTGGTCAAAAGTTACTGCCTGAGCCTATTGCGCAGGCGTTGGCATGCAACACTGAATTTTCATGAACGGAGCCCGCGGATGACCCGACCCTTGCGCCTGGCAATCAACGGAGCCTCCGGGCGCATGGGCGTGGCGCTGCTCGCGCTGCTGCGCGACGACGCGCGCTTTGAACTGGCTCATGCCATGGTGTCGCCAGGGTCGGAGCAGGATGGCATGCCGGTCGACCCCGCTCGTGCTGATTCGTTGCGTTACGCGCACGGGTGGGATGAAGCCCCTCCGCTTGACGTGGTGGTCGATTTCAGCAGTCCGGAGGCGCTTGGCGGTGCTCTCGATCACTGCCTGGCCCACGGCGTAGCTCTGGTCAGCGGCACCACCGGAGTCGACGCGGCACTGGAACAACGATTGTCTGACGGATGCAACCGGTCGGCAATCTTGCGTGCGGCCAATTTCAGCTTGGGCGTGGCGGTGCTGACGCGGCTGTTGCGCGAAGCTGCGGCGGCGCTGCCGGATTGGGACCTGGAAATCGTCGAGGCGCACCACGGACGCAAGCAGGATGCGCCCTCGGGTACCGCGCTCGCGCTGGGGCACGCCGCGGCCGCTGCACGCAAAACCTCGTTGGAGGCGGTGGCGATCTACGCGCGCGAGGGCCAAACCGGTGAACGCCCCGAAGGCAGCATCGGTTTCGCCACGGTACGGGGCGGCGATATCGTCGGCGAACATGCGGTCATGTTGATCGGGCAGCGCGAACGGCTGGAGTTGATCCACCGCGCCACCGACCGGTCGATCTTCGCCCGCGGTGCTCTGCAAGCGGCGTACTGGCTGGCTGGTCGCGAACCAGGGCAATGGCAACTTGACGACGTGATTGCCACGTCCCTTTGAGGCAGGAACCGTCAGTCGCGGTGTGAGGCGTTGCGATCGCGACCGGCGCCGAGCCTGGTATCCAGGCGACCAAACAGCTTCTTGAACGCACGCGAGAACTTGCCGCGCTTGGTCTTGCGCAACTTTTCCTGCTCGCTGGTGAGCCAGGCAACCTGGATGACCCGGCGCTCGCCTTCGTACGGCAGGTGGCCGTGGAAGGAGTTTTCGCAGCGCTTGAACACGACAAACTCGCCGTATAGCGGAATCAATTCCGGCATCGCCATGCTGTCGATGTCATCGATCCTGTGCAGGAAACGCAGGCATCCTGCGCTGGTATCAGGCCACCGCGGGTTCAGATAGAGAAGCGCGGTGGCAATTTTCGACTTGCTGTCGGTGTGGATCGTGCCATGGCGCTTGTTGAGCAGGCGGCACACGGTCACCAGAGTAGGGTATTGGTCGAGATTTTCGATATTCAGGCGCGCCCCGACGGCGCGCGCAAAAGCAGACGACGTCAGGTTTTCGATCAGTGTGTTGATGCTCGGGCCGCAATCACCGGAGTCATATGGAAAGAATCCGGCGCTGCTGTACCGCGGGAAGTCTCGATCGAGGTCGCTGCGCATTTCGTCCGGCAGTTGGCCGTGGGCCACCATGAACGGAAATGGCTCGTGCTGCACCGTGGTATCCGGGCGATCGAGACGCGCGGGATCAAGCAGAACTGCGGCACGCATGGTCACTCAACTTCATTGAAACGATTCCCAAGTGTAACCCTTGTCCGGTACCGGCGACGAGGCGGCACGGCCAAGGTTCAGGCGGCGTACGGTGGACAGAAACGCGGTCGCAGCCTATCATTTCAACCCGCCCGGATCATTTTTTCCATAGCACCACAAGCCAGCAATGCCGTGGCTTGCGGACTTTGTTGCATCTCAAAAGGCGGTTACCGTATGCCCCTACCTGCCCTGCTGGCCCTCGAAGACGGCAGCGTATTCCATGGTCGTGCCGTCGGCGCCACTGGAGAAACCACCGGCGAGGTGGTCTTCAACACGGCGATGACCGGCTATCAGGAGATCCTCACCGATCCTTCCTATGCGCGCCAGATCGTTACCCTGACCTACCCGCACGTCGGCAATACCGGCGTCAACGAGGAGGACGTGGAATCGAATACCGTGCACGCCGCCGGATTGATCGTGCGCGACGTGCCGCGTCGCGCCAGCAGCTGGCGCTGCACAGAGAGCCTGCCTGAATACCTGAACCGCCACGGCACCGTGGCGATCGCCGACATCGACACACGGCGGCTGACGCGCATTTTGCGCGACAAGGGCGCGCTTTCCGGCTGCATCATGGCCGGCGAGAACGTGGACGCCGAGGCTGCCTTGGCCAAGGCCCGCGCATTCTCTGGCCTGGACGGCATGGACCTGGCCAAGGTCGTCGGTACCACCAAGTCCTATGGGTGGAACCAGGGTGTGTATGACCTCGATCGCGCCGCGTTCAACCAGCCGGCCATGCGCTTCAAGGTGGTGGTTTACGACTTCGGCACCAAGCTCAATATCCTGCGCCTGCTGGCCGAACAGGGGTGCGACATGACGGTGGTCCCGCCGCAGACGCCCGCGGCCGAGGTGCTGGCGATGCAACCCGATGGCGTGGTTCTGTCCAATGGCCCGGGCGATCCAGCCGCATGCGATTACGCCATCGCGGCTACCCGCGAGTTGCTTGATGCAAAGTTGCCGTTGTTGGGTATATGCCTCGGGCACCAGTTGATGGCCTTGGCGCTAGGGGGCAGGACTCTGAAAATGAAATTCGGTCATCACGGTGCCAATCACCCGGTCAAGGACCTTGACGACGGTCGCGTGCTTATCACCTCGCAGAATCACGGGTTTGCGGTCGACCCGGCCAGCCTGCCGCCGAACACACGGGTGACGCATGTCTCGTTGTTCGATGGTTCGCTGCAGGGTTTCGCGCTGACCGATCGTCCCGCCTTCTGTTTCCAGGGCCACCCCGAGGCCAGCCCCGGTCCGCACGATGTCGGCTACCTGTTCCAACGTTTTGCTGCACTGATGCAGGAGTCTCGCTGAGATGCCCAAGCGTACCGATATCAAGAGCATCCTCATCATCGGTGCCGGTCCGATCGTGATCGGCCAGGCCTGCGAGTTCGACTATTCCGGCGCGCAGGCATGCAAGGCGCTGAAGGAGGAGGGCTACCGGGTGATCCTGGTGAACTCCAATCCCGCCACGATCATGACCGACCCGGATACCGCCGACGCGGTCTACATCGAGCCGATCAACTGGCAGACGGTGGAGCGGATCATCGCCAAGGAGCGCCCTGACGCAGTGCTGCCCACGATGGGCGGCCAGACCGGTCTCAATTGCGCTCTCGACCTGGCTGATCATGGTGTGCTGGAGAAGTATGACGTCGAGCTGATTGGTGCGCGGCGCGAAGCAATCCGCATGGCGGAGGATCGCGAACTGTTCCGTGTGGCGATGGGCGAGATCGGGCTGCAATGCCCCAAGGCCGAGATCGCGCGCACGTTCGAGCAGGCGTTGGTGACCCAGGCCAAGGTCGGCTTTCCCACCGTGATCCGTCCGAGCTTTACGCTTGGCGGCTCCGGCGGCGGCATTGCCTACAATCGCGAGGAATTTGAACAGATCGTCAAGCACGGCCTGGAACTTTCGCCGGTGGGCGAGGTGCTGGTCCTGGTTGACGCGCAGGATCACCGTGGCACCCTCGCAAACCTTGACCGACAAGGAGTACCAGCGCCTGCGCGATGCGTCGATCGCCGTGCTGCGCAAGATCGGTGTGGACACCGGCGGCTCCAACGTACAGTTCGGCATCAACGCCGAGGACGGCCGCGTGGTCGTCATCGAGATGAACCCGCGTGTTTCGCGCTCGTCAGCGCTGGCCTCGAAGGCCACCGGTTTTCCCATTGCCAAGGTCGCGGCCAAGCTGGCGGTCGGCTACACCCTGGACGAGTTGAAGAACGACATTACCGGTGGTCTGACCCCGGCCTCGTTCGAGCCCTCGATCGACTACGTGGTCACCAAGATTCCGCGTTTCGCGTTCGAGAAATTTCCTTCCGCCGATGCGCGCCTGACCACCCAGATGAAGTCGGTGGGCGAGGTGATGGCGATCGGACGGACCTTCCACGAGTCACTGCAGAAAGCCTTGCGCGGGCTGGAGATCGGAAAGACCGGGCTCAATCCGACCGGGCTGGACCTCAGTTCCGAAGCTGACATCGCCACACTCAGGCGCGAACTGCGCGAACCACGCCCGGAGCGTGTGTTCCATGTGGCCGATGCGTTCCGTGCCGGCCTGTCGCTGGAGGAGGTCTTCAACCTCAGCCGAATCGATCCATGGTTCCTGACGGCATTTGAGGACATCGTGCTGGCCGAGAACGAGGTGGTCGCGCAAGGCATCACGGCGCTCGATGCGCCCCGCGTGCGGGAACTCAAGCGGCTTGGTTTCGCCGATGCGCGAATCGCCGAGTTGCTGGATACTGACGAGGCCTCGGTGCGCCACTTGCGTCATACGCTTGGCGTCCGTCCGGTGTACAAGCGGGTGGATTCGTGTGCAGCCGAGTTCGCCACCAGCACGGCTTACATGTATTCGACCTACGAGGAGGAGTGCGAAGCTGCACCGACCGACCGCGAAAAGATCATGGTGCTCGGCGGCGGTCCGAACCGGATCGGGCAGGGCATCGAGTTCGATTATTGCTGCGTGCACGCTTCGCTGGCGCTGCGCGGGGATGGTTACGAAACCATCATGGTCAACTGCAACCCGGAGACAGTTTCGACTGATTACGACACTTCCGATCGGTTGTATTTCGAACCGGTAACGCTGGAGGACGTGCTCGAAATCGTCCACGTCGAGAAGCCAAAGGGCGTGATCGTGCAGTACGGCGGGCAGACCCCCCTGAAGCTCGCGCGCGCACTGGAGGCAGCGGGCGTGCCGATCATCGGCACCAGTCCCGACTCGATCGATCTGGCCGAGGATCGCGAACGCTTCCAGCACATGATCGAGAAAATCGGTCTCAGGCAGCCGCCGAATCGCACCGCGCGCAATGCCGACGAAGCGCTGGCACTGGCCCGCGAGATCGGCTATCCCCTAGTGGTTCGGCCAAGCTATGTGCTTGGCGGTCGGGCGATGGAAGTGGTGCACGACGATGCCGATCTGTCGCGCTACATCCGCGATGCGGTGAAGGTCTCGAACGATTCGCCGGTGCTGCTGGATCGCTTTCTCGACCACGCCGTCGAAGTGGATGTGGATGTCATCGCCGATGCCGAAGGCAACGTGCTGATCGGTGCCATCATGGAACATATCGAGGAAGCCGGCGTCCACTCTGGCGATTCGTCCTGTTCGCTGCCGCCGTATTCGCTGAGCATGTCGATTCAGGATGAATTGCGTCGCCAGGCCACCGCGATGGCGAAGGAACTGAAGGTCGTCGGTTTGATGAACACGCAGTTCGCGATTCAAGGCGACACCGTCTACATACTCGAGGTGAATCCGCGTGCCTCGCGCACCGTGCCGTTTGTGTCAAAGGCTACCGGCGTGCCGCTCGCAAAGATTGCAGCGCGCGTGATGGCCGGGCGCAGTCTGGCCAGTATCGGGGCGACCAGAGAAGTGATCCCGGCGTACTATTCGGTGAAGGAGGCAATCTTCCCGTTCTTGAAGTTCCAGAACGTCGACCCTATCCTCGGACCTGAGATGCGTTCGACCGGCGAAGTGATGGGCGTGGGGCGCAGCTTCGGCGCCGCGTTTGCGCGTGGTCACGAAGCGGCAGGGATCCGCCCACCGACTTTGGGCAAGATCTTTATGTCGGTGCGGGACGCGGACAAGGAGCGCTTGCTGCCGGTCGCCAAAGAGGTCATCGCTCGCGGTTTCAGCCTGGTGGCGACCGCCGGTACCGCCAGCTATCTGGCCGCGCACGGCGTGGTATGCGAACGCATCAACAAGGTGCTTGAGGGTCGTCCGCACATCGTCGATGCAATCAAGAACGGCGAGATCGTCTACATCGTCAACACCACCGAGGGAAAACAGGCGATCGCCGACTCTTTCTCCATCCGGCGCGAAGCGCTGCAGCATCGCGTCACGTACTCCACTACGGTGGCAGGTGCCCGCGCTTTGGTGCACTCGCTGGATTTCCGTGGCAGCGGCGAAGTTCACAGTTTGCAGGAATTGCACAAGGAGCTCAGCCCATGAGTCGTCCCCCTATTACCAAGACCGGGTCCGAACGCTTGCGCACGGAACTCGAACGACTGAAATCGACCGAACGTCCGCGGATCATCGCTGCGATCGCCGAGGCGAGAGCACATGGCGACCTCAAGGAGAACGCTGAGTATCATGCGGCGCGCGAGTTGCAGAGTTTCACGGAAGGGCGCATTGCCCAGCTGGAAGGCGTGCTGTCGAACGCTGAAGTGATCGATATCACTCGGCTCAACGCAGGCAAGAAGGTGGTGTTCGGGGCGACCGTGGACCTGGAGGATGAAGACACCGCCACCGCAGTCACGTACCAGATCGTGGGCGACCTCGAAGCCGACATCAAGCAGCGCCTGATCGCGGTGACCTCGCCGATTGCTCGTGCGCTGATTGGCAAGAACGCCGGCGAAAGCTTCGAATTCACCGCCCCGAACGGGGTCAAACACTACGAGATCATCGACGTTCGCTACGAGTAGCTACGTCCGGTTAACTCGGACAGCCATAAAAAAAGGCCGCGAACGCGGCCTTCTTTTATGGTTTCGCCGCGCGCTGAACTCAGCGCTGGCGAGCCTTGAAACGGGGATTGCTCTTGCAGATCACGAACACCTTGCCGCGACGACGCACAATCTTGCAGTCGCGGTGCCGCGCTTTGGCGGATTTCAAAGAGTTAAGCACCTTCACGGCCAGCTCCTAACACAAAAAGAAAAATTCAAGCTCGCAAGTATATCGGGTCGGATTGACCGTCACAAGCCTGGGGCGACGGCCGTCTCGGTCACGGTAGCCAGAAATTGCTGCAGGGCAGGCGAGTGGTCGTTGGCGCGGCGCGCCACCGCCAGCAGCAGGAACGCGTCGGGATCCTCAAGCGGCACGTAAACGACTCCAGCCAGCCGCACGGCACGTATGCTGGCTGGCACCAGCGCCAGTCCCAGCCCGGCGGCGACTAATGCCAGCAAGCCGTTGATCTGTTGGGCGTGCTGTCCAATGGACGGTTGGAATCCCGCGTGGTGCGCCAGGGTCACCAACCGGTCGTACAACGTGGCGGCCAGAGCACGGGGCTGGGAAACAAAGGCGTCGCCGGCAACCTCGACCAGGCTCAGACTATTGCGACTGGCCAACGGGTGGCCGACCGGCATGGCGAGCAACAGCGGCTCACGGTCGATAACACTAAGACGCAGGTTGCGGGCATCCTGTGCGTGTGCCGGCTCGCTGCGGACAAAGCCCGCGTCGATTTCACCGGAAAGCAACGCAGTGAATTGTGGCTCGGTATACATCTCGCTCAGCTTGAGAGCAACTTTGGGTGCTACCTGCCCGTAGCGCAGCAAGGTTCGTGGCAGCGCCGGGTGAAATGAGACCGAAACCGTATAAGCCAGACGCAATTGTCCGCTGTAGCCGGCCGCCGTCGCGGTAACTTGACTGCGTGCCTCGTCCGCCTTGGCCAGGATCTGCCGCGACTGTTCGAGGAAAACACGCCCCGGCTCCGTCAACGCAACATGGCGTTTGGTGCGCTCAAGCAGGCGCACCCCAAGGTCCTGTTCCAGAGATTTGATCTGTTGCGACAGGGGCGGCTGTGAGATGTGTAGGCGCAAGGCCGCGCGGGTGAAGCTCAGCTCCTCGGCGACGGCTACGAAATAGCGCAACTGGCGGAAGTCAAACATATAGCGATTTCGAATTAATACGAGCGGAAATATATATTAGATACTTTATCCCGTCGATCATAAAATACCCCTGTCGCGCCACTATCCCTCCCCCTGTGGCGCCGGCCCTCGCCCCGCAGCGACGCTAACACGACGTCTGGTTCAACTCCCCCCCTGAACCCACGTTGATGCGTCTCCCCTGCGGGGCGCTTTCTTTTTCGGCGCGGTCGCGCCTGCTTGGTCCGTGATCTTCTGGGTCAGATTCGCGCGGCCAGACGAGTGCCCTGATCAATGGCGCGTTTGGCATCGAGTTCCGCAGCCACGTCAGCGCCACCGATGATGTGCACGGTCATCCCGGCGGCGATCAACGCATCTGCCAGTTGCCGATTCGGCTCCTGGCCGGCACAGACCACCACGTTGTCGACGGGCAGGATCTGCGCCACGCCATCGACTGTGATGTGCAGGCCCTGGTCGTCGAACTGCCGGTAGGTGACGTTGCCGAGCGTGGTGACCTGCTTGGCCTTGAGCGTTGCCCGATGCACCCAGCCGGTGGTCTTGTTGAGGCGTGCGCCGAGACGTCCCTTGCTCCGTTGGAGCAGCCAGACCTGTCGTGCCGGCGCTTCCGGGCGAGCCGGCTGCAGGCCGCTGCGTCGTTCCAGATTCATGTCCACGCCCCATTCGCGCGTCCAGCGCGCAATATCGGTGGTGATCGAAGGCGCCTGCTCGACCAGAAATTCGGCCATGTCAAAGCCGATGCCGCCCGCGCCGATGACGGCGACCCGTTTGCCGACATCCCGGTTACCACGCAACACATCAACATAGCTGAGCACGCGCGGATCATCGCTGCCCGGGATCGTAAGCCTGCGCGGGGTCACCCCGGTGGCGATG
>CAJDWA010000039.1_pt1 | contig 31342 bp, 26 predicted proteins | sample 7391461 | NCBI WGS metagenome assembly CAJDWA01 (sample SAMEA7055726, study PRJEB34461) | soil metagenome | biome: terrestrial ecosystem; feature: Peninsula; material: soil | place: Antarctica | collected 2016 | reverse complement strand
GCATTGCCGCCGCAGCCAGAAAGCAGGCCGACGACGCTCTGGCTCGACTTCAGAAGGATGAGGCGATGGACGTCGTCGCCAAGTCGTTCGGTGCCACGGTAGTCAGTGTGCCTGAGGCAGTACGTGGGCAGGCGCTGCAGGTGCCGGAACCGGTGTTGAAAAAGGCCTTCCTGTTGGCCCGTCCAGCTGCAGCGGGCAAACCCGCATACGCGGAAGTGGACATGGGTGATGGCGGTTTCGCGCTGCTGGCCGTAGACAAGGTGCAAGCCGGTGACCTGTCCAAGGTCAGTGCGGAAGAGCGCGACACACTGCGCCAACAAATGACCCAGGCTTATGGCTCCGAGGCCACACGCGAGCTGTTGGAGATGCTCCGCGCGAGTACGAAGATCAAGGTCAACAAGAACCTGATGTAGTCGAGGTACGCCTCTGGCTCCCGCTGACAACGGGAGCCGCAGGACGACGTGCCGGTGGTTATTGGTTGCAGATGATTACCGTGATGCGGACGTTGCCGACGCGATGACTCAGTTGACAATGTCCAGTTGCAGCACTTGGCCTGGTTGGATCGCATTTCCCGCTGTCAGTCCGTTCAGTTGTTCCAGCTGCCTGACGGTAGTCGCGTAATCGCGTGCGATTTGCCAGAGGCTTTCACCGCTGCGAACCACATGGGTTTCATGCCGGTGGTCCGCTCGCGTGGTTGGTTTGCTTGCTGCTGCCTGTACTTCACGTTGGTCGGCGGCCGCAATTGCCAAGGCTTCCACGCTGGCGCGGAATAGATCGGCACGACTGGCCGGCAGCATCAGGTACGGCGCCTTTCCCGCGTTGATCCTGTCGCCGCCAAATGCCGCGTTGAGGGATCTCAATGCAGCCACTGACATGCCTGCCAGCTCAGCTGCCCTGGCGAACGTCATGGAGTGTGTCATCGGTGTCTGCACCAGCCGCTCGCTATCGGGCAAAACTGGCAGGCTAACCTGGAAGCGTTCCGGCTCGCGTACCACGCAAGCCATCGCCATCAGTTTGATCAGATGCTCGCGCGTAACTCTGCGTACCGGCAAATCCGGAATCACCGGTTCGTCTGCTGGTATGCCACGTTCCCGGATGACCTTGCGCAGCTTGAATTCACCAGCGTTGTAGGCGTAGTCGGCGACACGCCAGTCGTTAAACCGATCGTGGTATTGCTCCAGCAATTTCATCACGGCATGCGTGGCGAGCGGCATGTCCAGTCGGCCGTCATAGTGGCGATCGACATGCAAACCCATCGAACGAGCGGTGATCGGCATGATCTGCCACATGCCGGCGGCGTGATGCCCGCGTGCCGCGACTGGGCGGAAGTGACTTTCCACCCACGGCAACAGCGCGAACTCGCCGGCGACGCGATATTGTGCGGCGACGTGCTGCACGTAGACCAGGCGCGGCAGGGCCTGACGCAGGTTTCTTTCGAACAGCTTCGGGTTGTGCGTGTAACGCTTTGCCCAGTGCAGGACCGATGGGTCGGCGTTGCAATCGGGCATGGCAAAGCTGCTGCGTAGCTTGTCCCAGACACTTGGCGTCGGCACGGGAGCGGCGATCGCCACCGTGGCGGCGGGTGCAGGTAGTTCCGCGTCGGTGGGTGCAGTGACGGCGGCTGGCGCACGCGGGGCCTGCGACGGTACGCCGGCGCAAGCGGCAAGCAAGATGGATATGGCCAAGGGCAAGACGCGTCGAGTTAGCCTGTTCATGCGCGAAACGTGTCCTTGGCCGTGCGCACGGCGGCAAACCGAGCCACGCGATCACCCGCAACACCATGCTGCGCGCACCATTCGGTCACGGCGTCGGTGTCGACTCGCAGGAACGGGTTGGTCGCCAGCTCATCGGCCAGCGCGATGGGCAACGTGGGTTGTCCATCGGCGCGCAATCGGGCCACCTGTTGCCGGCGCGATTGCAGCCGCTGATTGGCCGGCTCCAGTTCGTTGGCGAACTGGCCATTTGCTTCGGTGTATTCGTGCCCCGCGCAGACGAGAGTTGCGGCCGGCAACGATGCCAGCCGGTCCAGTGAGGAGAGCATCTGTGCCGGCGTGCCCTCGAACAGGCGGCCGCAGCCGAGGCTGAACAAGGTATCTCCGCAAAACAGTAATCCGGCGCCGACGAAGGCGATGTGGCTAAGCGTGTGGCCGGGGATTGCCAGCACGTCGAAACTCACTCCACGCGAGGTCAGTTCGATCCGGTCGCCGTCACCCAACGGGTGTGTCGTGCAGGCGATGCGATCGTCTGCCGGCGCGTATACGGGCACCGAGTAACGACGCTGCAGTGTGGCTGCGCCGCCGATGTGATCAAGATGGTGATGGGTCAGCAAGATCGCGCGCAATTGCAGTTGTCGAGCGCGAATCGCGTGTTCGACAACCTCTGCATCGCCCGGATCGACGACGACCGCGTGGCCGTCATCGTCGTGAAGCAGCCAAATGTAGTTGTCCGCCAACGCCGGTAACGGGATCAGATGCAAAGCAATTCCTTCGTAGTTCGGAAGACGTCGGCAAGATGTCAGATGCCGTTTCGATCAACGACAGACACAATCGTCCGATGCATAAGAAGCGGTTGACTATAAAGGCGCTCCCGCCTCGACTCGTTAGATCAGCGTTAAAAGGTAGGGCGGGCATTCAGTTGCGTGCGGCAGTTCCGCGGCGACTGCGATCTGATCCCAGCAACCGCTAAACTGTAGGCTCGCGAGCAATTCCGGATTGGGTGCATGCCTCAACATGACAGCGACATCTACGTCAGTGCGCCCTTGCGCCGGTTGCGGGATGCCCAGGCGCAGGTGCTGATACCCGAGTTGCAACGCTGCTTCGGTACGCACGCACTGCTGTTGTGTGCGGCGCACAACGACACACCGCCGGCGTTGCCGATGCTGGGCTGCTGGGTCCGTCTTTTTCTGGACGATGGCGGCTATGAGGGTGACCTGCGCGCTGCGTCCGATGAGCCGTTGCCTTTCACCGACGACGCCTTCGACCTGGTATTGCTGAGGCATGCGTTGGAGGTGTCTCCGGCTGCATCGGACTTGCTGGCTGATGCCATCCGGGTGCTGGCCCCCGGCGGGGTGCTCGCGCTCACCGGGGTCCATCCGTTCAGTGGCTGGTCGCCATGGATGCGCTGGTTGGCGCGAGAGCGATCACTTAGTCTGCAATCCCCATGGCGGTTGCAGAGGGCTCTGCACCGCGCCGGGCTTGGGATCGAGCTGGTGCAGAGGGTGGGGCGTGGCTGGCCAGGGCTGCCGCAAGCATCGGCGACTGGCCACGCCATTGCGGATAAAGTCGGTCAGGGTGCCGGTGCCGGCGGGTGGTCGACTGTCGCCCAACACACGGCGCAGTGCGGCTTTGCGAACGACAGAGAATAAGTAAACGACGATGAGCGAAGTGGAAGTTTTTACAGATGGTGCCTGCCTCGGCAATCCGGGGCCAGGCGGCTGGGCGGCCTTGTTGCGTGCCAAGGGAAGCGAACGCATGGTGGCCGGTCGGGAAGTGGCTACGACCAACAACCGGATGGAACTGATGGCGGCGATCGGCGCGCTTGAAGCCCTTAAACGGCCGTGTGCAGTGACCCTCACCACCGATTCGCGTTACGTCATGCAGGGCATCGAGCAATGGATGCCAAAGTGGCAGGCGAATGGCTGGCGTACCGCCGACAGAAAACCGGTGAAGAATCAGGATCTGTGGCTGCGTCTGGCCGCCGCCGTAGGCACCCACCAAGTGCGTTGGCAGTGGGTCAAGGGCCACAGTGGGCACGCGGAGAACGAGCGCGTCGACCAGGCTGCACGTGAGCAGGCTGAGTTGGTTGGGGCAAGTGCATGAGACAAATCGTACTCGACACTGAAACCACCGGCCTGGAAGTACGTCAAGGGCATCGACTGGTGGAAATTGCCTGTGTCGAGATGGTAGAGCGCCGGCTCACCGGGCGGCAATACCAGACTTACCTCAACCCGGATCGGGCCATCGACGAAGGCGCACGCCAGGTCACCGGGATCGAGGACGATTTTTTGCTCGACAAGCCGCGTTTTGCCGACGTGGTGGATGAGTTCGTCACCTTCATCGATGGCGCCGAACTGATCATCCACAACGCCAGTTTCGATATCGGCTTTCTCGATGCCGAGCTGGCGCGACTCGGTGCCCGCACGGATCGCATAGGCAACCACTGCACGGTGCTTGATACCTTGGCGATGGCGCGCGAACGATATCCTGGCCAGCGCAACAGCCTCGATGCACTGTGTAAGCGGCTAGGTGTAGACAACTCGCGCCGTGATCTGCATGGCGGGTTGATCGACGTGCAGTTGCTGGCCGACGTCTATCTGGCCATGACCTCGGGACAGGTTGGCCTGGATCTGGGATTCGACGTTGCGGCAGAACGACGTGCTGCAACAGCGGCGACGCCGGCAATCTTGCTGATTCGCCCGCGCGTGCTCCATGCATCGGTCGACGAAGTGTCGCGTCATGAACAGCGACTTGACGCACTCGACAAAAGTACGGGAGGGCATAGTTTGTGGCGCCAGTTGACCTGATCGTTACTTGCATCGGCGCATTCGCGGCAGCACTTCAAGTGCAGCGCACGAGGACGACCGTGACATTGTCGTCGCCACCCCCATCGAGGGCATTCAGCAGCAGATGATCGGCGCATTCCTGTGCGGCGAGATCCGTGCGGGCGACGGTTCGGGCAATCGAACTGTCATCGACGTCTTCCGTCAGTCCGTCACTGCATAGCAGGAAGGTCATACCTGGCTCGAGCGTGCCCTTGGCCATGCCGATGTGCAATTGCTGAGTGGCAGTCACTCCCAGTGCCTGGGTGAGCAGGTTGCGTTGCGGATGCTGAGCCGCCTGCGCCGGATCAAGCTGACCCGCTTCCACCAGAGCCTGCACCAGCGAGTGATCGTGGCTGACTCGACGCAACGTCTGCTGCCACAGATAAATCCGGCTGTCGCCGACCCAGGCGACTTCGTAGTGGTCCCCTGCGATCCGCAGCGCGGCGATCGTGGTGCCCATCGGCAATATGTCGAAGCTTGGTCGGGCGCGGACGAGCAGTCTTTCGGCCGCCCCGTTGACCGCTTCGATCAGGCCTAATCCGGAACTGACCAGCTCGACCATGGCGTCGCGTACAAGCGCCGAGGCCACCTCACCGTGCTGATGGCCACCCATGCCGTCGGCGACCAAGAACAAACCCAGCGAGACATCGGCATGATAGGTATCTTCATTGCGGGTGCGGCGAAGGCCGACATGTGTTCCGTGTCCGAGTTCGATCATGTGCGTTCAGTCAGGGCAAGCTGCTGCAGCATGCCGCAAGCCCCGGTTATTGTCACGGCAAGTTCGCTCGCGTATGATTCCGGGCTCGCATGAGCCATCATGCACCCCATCGGAGAGGTGGCAGAGTGGTCGAATGTACCTGACTCGAAATCAGGCGTACGTGTAAACGTACCGTGGGTTCGAATCCCACCCTCTCCGCCAGATACGCAAAGCGCCCCAAATGGGGCGTTTTGCGTATCTGGCAAAGAGGGTGGTGTGGACGAACTCACCCGGTTACTCAGCACATCCTGTGCCTCGCTCTTCGAGCTATCGACTAGGTCATTCTGCCTTCGCTGTCGACAAATTCGCCTGGAACGACATGGACAGCGGCAGGCCGGCCCTATAGCGCGGCGCGGAAGGGTGAGGCCCATCGATGGGCCAAGCAATCCCGCCCGCCACGGGCCCAGGATTCGTGGCCACAGCCAAGACCAGGCCGAGCCGAGTTGGCATCCGCTATGCTCCCAAGAATAGTAAACAAGATAAGGAGCTTCCCATGGCAAAAGCCGTAATCGCCGACCGCAAACCCATACAGGTCACACTGGAGCCAGGTGAACATTATTGGTGCGCCTGCGGGCGCTCGCGTAACCAACCTTTCTGCGACGGCTCTCACGCTGGCACGGGTATTGAGCCGGTGGCATTTAGCGTGAAAGAAAAGACCGACGCCTGGTTGTGCATGTGCAAGCAAACCGGCGACGCACCTTACTGCGATGGTACCCACAAAAACCTGCCGCCAGATGCCACAGAGCTGGAAAGCCGGTACGCCAAAACGCCTGCGAACAGCGCTCTCCAGGCCACGCCGGCGCAGCCAGCCGACGTTTCCGGCGGCGCTCCGCAGCCGGTGAACACTGCGGAAGAACCCACGCTTGAACTTATTCACGCGCTGGCTCGGGACGGACTTACGAAAGTGGGCCACCACGGCGCGGTCGATGCCATGGGCGTGCCGCGCGCATTGCTGCCGCACTGGGACGATATTCAGATCCTTACCGCGCAGTTCCATCATCAGCCGTTGCAGGAAGACACACCCGTTGGCACCGAACTGATCATCGGCCCCAACGCCAAAAAGCCATTGCGGTTGGAAATCCCGATCTTTGTTTCCGACATGAGTTTCGGTGCACTGTCCGAAGAAGCCAAAGTTGCGCTGGCTCGCGGTGCCGAAATGGCCGGTACCGGCATCTGTTCCGGGGAAGGCGGGATGTTGTTGGAGGAACAACAAGCCAACTCACGTTATTTCTTTGAGTTGGCCTCAGCCAAATTCGGCTTTGAGGAGTCTTTGCTCAAGCGCGTGCAGGCCTTTCATTTCAAGGGTGGTCAGGCGGCAAAAACCGGGACTGGCGGACACTTGCCGGCGTCCAAGGTGAGCGAAAAAATCGCAGCGGTACGGCATATCCCGGTGGGTCAATCGGCTATTTCCCCGCCCGCATTCAAGGACCTGAAATCAGCTGTCGATTTCAAAATTTTCGCCGACCAGGTGCGCGAGCTTACCGGTGGTATTCCGATCGGTTTCAAGATGTCTGCGCAGCACATCGAGCGGGATATCGACTTTGCGCTGGAAGCCTCGGCGGACTACATCATTCTCGATGGTCGCGGCGGCGGCACCGGTGCCGCGCCGTTGCTGTTCCGCGACAATATTTCGGTCCCCACGATTCCGGCGCTGGCGCGCGCGAGGATGCATCTGAAAGCCTGCGCGCGCGAAGACGTCACGCTGATCATCACCGGCGGCATTCGCACTCCTGCAGACTTCATCAAGGCACTGTGTCTTGGCGCTGACGGTATCGCCGTGGCCAACAGCGCTATACAGGCGATCGGCTGCATCGCGGCACGCATCTGCCATACCAACAACTGTCCTACCGGCATCACGTCGCAGAAAAAGGAACTGCGGGCGCGGATACAGGTGGACGTGGCCGCTGAGCGTCTTGCGCGTTTCTTCGCGGCCTCGATCGAACTGATGCAAGTGATGGCCCGCGCCTGCGGCCACACCCACCTGTCCCAGTTCAATCTTGACGACATTACTAGCTGGAAAAAGGACATGGCGGAACTCGCCGGAATTCAATACGGCGGACTTCCGCTACGGTAGGCCGCTGGCGCGACGGAAGCGCAGCGCGCCTTCAACACGACTCCTGGCCACGGCCTTGGCACCCGCCAAAGCAGCGTCCTGCTCCAGTGTTGACACAAATTTCATCGAAGCAAAGCGTCTCGCCTTTCTCGTGAAGCCGACAACAACATGCAGCGCGACAGATTTCCCAAAAACAAAGGCCGCTGACGCGGCCCTTGTTTTTCCACAAATCAAACTGTCATCAGAACTTGTATGTACCCGTCATGGTGAGCACGTCGCCATGGACCTTGAACTTGCCGTCCATCGTGCCAGCACCAAGGCCGAGCTGGTTGGTCATCCGAACCTGGGCATCCTTGACGAACTGATGCTGGTAGCCGAAGTCAACCACCATACGATCGCTGGCCTGATAGCCGAAACCAACGCCCAACAGTCGGCGTGAGCCGTCGGGAATGCGCGGATCACGACTGACGATGTTGGACGGTGACTGGTCGTAGCCAATGCCTGCGCGCAGCGTCCACTGGTCGTTTACCCGATAGTCTCCGCCCAAACCGAAGACGAACGAGTTCTTATAACTTTGCGGCAGCGTCACCAATACGTTGCCTTGGGAGGTCAAGGTCAGGTTGGCGAAGTTGGACCACTGGGTCCATTTGACGGAAGTAGCCAGGGTGAATTTGTCGTTGACGTCGTGTACCCAGTCCAGGCTGGCGAACGCCGGGGTGTTCAACACAGCGTTGGCGCTATCGCCATCGACGTTGAGTATCGGCAGGCCTCTATCCGGGAAGAGGGCCGGTCCCAACCCGATCAGGCCCATGCCTGCCTCGCTGCCATATAGCCGGTAGTGACCGCCGAGGGTTTGGTTAATACGTGAGTGATAACTGAGGCCGATGCTGTCTTGTGAGCTGGGCTTGAATTCGGCACCGACAAAATAGCCGAAGGCCATCGATTTTTTGAGTGTGACATTCAGCTGCACATCCTCGCTCTGTGGAGCGCCCGCGATCGGCGCGCCAAACAGCGCCGATGCCGTGCCGGTCGGATCAAGGAAGGTATTGAGCTGTGCCTTCGTGCGCTGGCCCACCACGCCGAGACCCAGCGAAAACTGGTCATTAACCTTGAATCCGGCCGAGAAGCTCAGGGCGATCGACTGAACGCTGGTCTTGGTGCCAAAGTAACGGCCTTGCCAGCTCGGGTTGTATTCGCTGACCAAGCCAAACGGTACGGAGAGGCTGCCGCCCAAGGCTACGCGGTCATTGATTGGCGCAGCGAATGCCATGTTGGGGAACGTGAGGAATTTACCGAAGCCATCAGGGTTCCCGCCAGTCACCGGGTTGCCTTGCTGATCCTTGAACTCACCCTGGAACTTCGCACTGGGTCGTATCGCGGTGCCGGTGACCTGCATCACCGGTGAGGTGAAGAAAGCCATTGCTGCGGGATTGTTGTAGACCGCGGTGGGGTCGTTGGCAAACAGCGAGCCACCGGCATTGGCGCGAGCCCAGCCTGCGGCGTTGTCGGTGGGTAGCTGGAACGAACCGGCTTGCGCGGGTAGCGGCAAAGCCAGTGCACCGGCAACCGCCAGGGCGAGGCTGGCTTGGGTTCCGAGTCGAATGAGGCGTTGTGGATAATGACGGTTCACGTGGTTTCTCCTGTGACTGAGGTCCGATTCTGGTGAGAGAACTCGAGGTGGGGCGTTGATCGGCGAAGCTGGAATCTTTGGTGACTGGAGTGCTTTTTAAATTACTTTTTCAGGGGGCCAGCCTCCCTTGCTTGAGCCACTCCAGGGCAGCGGAATGGTGGTGTGACTCGTGCTCTGATGGTGCCGAAGACCCTGTGTTGACCCGGGCCTTGGCGTTGTCGAGTTGCAGCACTCGTTCGATCACGCGGGTCTGCTCCGGCGTGCCAAACGGTGCAGTGAGGATGGGCGCCAGCAGTGAAACCAGCCGCGCCAACAGCTCGGTGTCGTTGATCTTTTCTCCCTTGCTGACACTGGCAATGAGTGCCTGCATATCCTCACCCGCCAACATGCCAGACAGCGCCTTCAAAGCGAAATGCAGGCGCAAGCCGAGTTCTCGGCGCGGAAGCGCGGGCAGGGCGCGCGAGAAAGCCTCGAAGAACCGTCCGGAAATCGGGCGGTAGTGTGCTTCCAGATAGGTGCGGATAAACGGAGAAGGGTCGCTGTAGACACGACCGAGAAGACGCATGAACGCGGGTCCGGACGTGTCGCCGTGGCTGAGCCGGAATGCGGGGATGAACAACATAGCCAGTACGGCGTCGGCATTCAGGCCATTCGTCTGCTCTTGTTCGCAGGTGCTGAGCAGTTGCAGGCGTTCTCGGTTGAGTCGGTCCAGGCGCTGGGACAGCACCTCATGCATCAAGGCTTCCTTGCTGCCGAAATGATAGTTCACTGCAGCCAGGTTGGCGCCGGCCCGTGCCGTGATGTGGCGCAGTGACATCGCCTCGTAGCCGCTCTCGATGAACAACCACTCGGTGGCCTCAAGTAGCCGCTTGCGAGTCTCGCCTTGGCCAGTGCGATGGGTCGTGCTCAAGGTGTACCTCATGGCACGCGTCAGAGTTCGAATCGAGGACTGCTTTAAATGTTGGATTGAAACATGTGTATGAACGTTAACTGCAAGGGTCGGTACCAAGCAAGCTGCAGCGCAATGTGACTTGGAAAGAAGGTGCGGGACTCCAGCACGGGCGAACCCGGAAGCCGCAAGCGTTGCCTGGCTAGCGCTGCAACCGCAAAGTACGGGTTCGACGCAAAAGGCGGGGCGCGACGGCCCCGTCTTTTTGGTGCATTGCAACACAAGAGACCAGCTCGCCATTCAGGCTTGCGATATCAGCCGGCTTTCTTCTTCGCCAGCCGCAACCAGGTGTCCACCACCGTGTCGGGGTTCAGCGAGAGCGACTCGATGCCTTGCTCCATCAGCCATTCGGCTAGATCGGGATGATCGCTCGGGCCTTGGCCGCAGATGCCGATGTATTTACCTTTGGCACGGGCGGTCTTGATGGCCATGGCGAGGAGTTTCTTCACCGCCGGGTCGCGCTCGTCAAACAGGCCCGCCACGATGCTGGAGTCGCGATCCAGACCCAAGGTGAGCTGGGTAAGGTCGTTGGAACCAATCGAGAAACCGTCGAAAATATCCAGGAACTCATCGGCAAGTAGGGCGTTCGACGGCACTTCGCACATCATGATGACCTTGAGATCGTGCTCGCCCTGCTTGAGACCGTTCTTGGCCAGCACTTCGATCACCTTGCGGCCTTCGTCCAGAGTGCGCACGAACGGGATCATCACCCATACGTTGTCCAGGCCCATCACTTCGCGGACGCGCTTGACGGCTTTGCATTCCAGGCCAAAGGCTTCGGCGAAGCTCGGGTCGACGTAGCGGCTGGCGCCACGGAAGCCGATCATCGGGTTCTCTTCGTGTGGTTCGTAGCGCGCTCCACCGAGCAGGCCGGCATATTCGTTGGACTTGAAGTCCGACAGGCGCACGATCACCGGCTTCGGGTACACCGAGGCAGCGATGGTGGAAATGCCTTCGACCAGGCGATCGACGTAGAACTCGACCGGACCGGCGTAGCCCGCTATGCGTTCGTCGATCTTTGCCTTGATCTCGGCGTCCTGCTTGTCGTATTCCAGCAGTGCCCGAGGATGCACGCCGATATGACTGGCGATGATCATTTCCAGCCGGGCCAGGCCGATGCCTGCGTTCGGCAATTGGCCAAAATCGAACGCTCGCTCGGGGTTGGCCACGTTCATCATGATCTTCAGCGGCGCTTCGGGCATGTCGCCCAGATCGGCGGTGATGCGCTCGAACTTCAGGATGCCTTCGTAAATGGTGCCGGTGTCGCCTTCGGCGCAGGATACGGTGACTTCGACGCCGTCAGGGATCAGTTCCAGCGCGTTGCCGGTGCCGACCACTGCCGGCACGCCCAGTTCACGCGCGATGATCGCAGCATGGCAAGTGCGACCACCGCGATTGGTGACAATCGCTGCGGCGCGCTTCATTACAGGCTCCCAGTCGGGGTCGGTCATATCGGCGATCAATACGTCGCCGGCCTGTACTTTGTTCATGTCGGCCAGCGAACGGACCACCCGCGCTTTGCCGGCGCCGATCTTCTGGCCGATCGCGCGGCCCTCGGCCAGCACCTTGCCTCTTTCGCCGAGATGGAAGCGCTCGAGCTGGGTCGCGTGCGAGCGCGACTTCACGGTTTCCGGGCGCGCCTGCACGATGTAGATCTTGCCGGTATGGCCGTCTTTCGCCCATTCGATGTCCATCGGTCGGTCGTAATGCTTCTCAATGATTAGCGATTGACGGGCAAGCTCCTGCACGTCGTCGTCGCCGATGCAAAACTTGTTGCGCAATACGTTCGGCGTGTCTTCGGTGCGGACCCGTTCGCCGGGCGCATCGGAATACACCATGCGCAGTTGCTTGGCGCCGAGGCTGCGGCGCAGGACCGCCGGCTTACCATCGCGCAGGGTCGGCTTGAATACATAGAATTCGTCGGGGTTGACCGCGCCTTGCACGACCATTTCGCCCAAGCCGTACGAGCCGGTGACGAACACCACGTCGCGGAAGCCCGATTCGGTGTCGAGCGTGAACAGCACACCGGACGCGCCGACGTCCGAGCGCACCATCAACTGCACGCCCGCGGATAGAAACACGTCCTCGTGCTTGAAGCCGTGGTGCACTCGATAAGCAATGGCGCGATCGTTGTACAAAGAAGCGAATACTTCCTTCACCTTGATCAGCACGTCGTCGATGCCGACCACGTTGAGAAAGGTTTCCTGCTGGCCGGCGAACGAGGCGTCGGGCAGGTCTTCGGCGGTGGCGGAAGAGCGCACCGCGACCGCGATGTCCATTGATTTTTGCGATCGTCCCTGATTGCCAGAATCAAGAGCCGGCTGTCCATGGCTGGAATCTTCACCAAGCGCGTCTTTGCACAGCTTTTTGTACGCCTCGCGGATGGCCTGTTCGAGTGCGTCGGGCAGGGCGGTGTCGATGATCCAACCACGGATCTCCTTGCCACTTGCCACCAGCGTATCGACGTCATCCACATCGAGGTGTTCCAGCCGGTCCTGGATACGTTTGGCGAGCCCGCTTTTTTCCAGGTATTGCTGGAACGCGTCGGCGGTCGTGGCAAAGCCACCAGGTACGGAGACGCCAAGCTTGGCCAGGTTGCCGATCATCTCGCCGAGCGAGGCGTTCTTGCCACCGACCTTGGCCAAGTCGGTCATGCGAAGTTGGTCGAGCCACAGCACCAGATCGTTCAAGGGTGTCTCCTCGGTAATGGCTGAAGATAACGAAAAGGAAAATTCACCCAGTCGATGGGCGGACCACAAAGAACTGGTATTGTCCGCTGTCGATGGTGCAAAGCACAAGAAGACCACTGTCGCGCGAAGTCATTCCAACCACATACCAGTCGGCGAACAGTCAATTGGCGACAGCGTTTCATGCTTGCGCTAAGGTGCCGACAAGTGCTTTCAGATCGACGGAATTCCGCATGCAGCGAAACGTGTTTTTTATCTCCGATTCCACTGGTATTACCGCCGAGACGATCGGCAACAGCATTCTGGCGCAATTCGAGGGCGTGAAGTTCGACAAGCATCGGCTGCCGTTCACCGACAATGCGCACAAGGCCGAGGTGGCGGCGCTGCGAATCAAGACCAATTACGCGCAAACCGGCAAGCGTCCGATCGTGGTCAACACTATGGCCGATCGGGCACTTTGCGACATCGTAGCCAGCAGCGGCGCCCTGATGCTGGATGTGTTCGCACCATTCATCGGCCCGTTGGAGGAGGAGCTGGAGACGCGACGTTCGGGCGCAGTGAACCGCTCTCACGGCATGGTCGATTTCGACAAGTACGAGGCGCGCATCAACGCGACCAATTACGCGCTGTCGCATGATGACGGGATCGATGTGAATTACGAGGATGCCGACCTGATTCTGGTCGGCGTATCGCGCTCGGGCAAGACCCCAACCTGCCTGTACATGGCCTTGCATTACGGAAGGATCGACTCTACGGTCTGACCATCGACCCGGTCCGGCTTGCGCAAATTCGCGAGCAGCGTCGCGCCGGCAGTCGTTATGCCACCCTCAAGCAGTGTCGTTGGGAATTGGAGCAGGCCGATCGCCTGATGCGACAGTCTGGCATTCCGAGTTTGAATACCACGCACGTATCCATCGAGGAAATTGCCAGCAAGATCTTCGACCGCTTTGGCATCGAGCGGACCATGTTCTGAAGTCGACAGGAGTTTGTGCATTCATCATGAGTGCCGTACTAGACAATCGCTACAGCCTGCTGCCGGGACGGTTCGAGGTCCTGATGGGTCTGTATGCGGAAAATTACCATCGACTGTCCCGCTTGTTCGCGCCACAGGAACTGATGTCGGGTCGCTATGTTTCACGCGTGGATGACGGGCTCGACGTGCACATGCATGTGCAGGAGCACCATCGGTACACGGTGGAACTGGAACTCACCTACGATTTCGTCGATGTGCACACCGGCCGCCGCGCGCCGTCGGCGCAGTTGCGCATGTACACCGATGCGCATGTGGCCGAGGCACTGCATTGCCACCCCGGCCGGCACTTGTGGCAGGTTCTGGGGCCCTTCTCGCCAGCACACACCGTGTTCCAGCATCGCCTGCGCATGAACCGTTTTCTGTCGCGTTGGCTGGAGTACCTTGCCGAGCAGCGTCACGGCCTTGATACACTGAAGCGCGTGGACTGACCCGGGCCGCGTATGGTCGCCGACATTTGCAGACAACGAAAAGCCCGCGCAAGGCGGGCTTTTCGTTTGGATAGTGGCGGAGTGGACGGGACTCGAACCCGCGACCTCCGGCGTGACAGGCCAGCATTCTAACCAACTGAACTACCACTCCGCAGTTACAACTTTTTCTTCCAGCTAGTGCGAGCCAACTTGGCGTCCCCACGGGGATTCGAACCCCGGTGTCCACCGTGAAAGGGTGGTGTCCTAGGCCTCTAGACGATGGGGACAGATTAAGTTGGTGGAGCCAGGCGGGATCGAACCGCCGACCTCCTGCATGCCATGCAGGCGCTCTCCCAGCTGAGCTATGGCCCCGCCGCTGGAAGCCGTGAAGAATAGGGTGGGGTCGCTATTTCGTCAAGCCTTTTTTGCCGACAGGGTCCTTGGTCCCGTCGCGTCCGCACTGTGACTGCGGTGGATCGAACGGGGTCTTGGTCCGGGACTCGTCTATGCTGCAGCAACGAGTGTGAACGCAAAGGCGGACGATGCAGGAAATAGGTTTCATTCGCGACCTTGCTGTAGTGATGCTGGTGGCGGGTGCCACCACGATCCTGTTCCAGCGCCTGCGTCAGCCGGTGCTGCTGGGTTACATCCTGGCGGGCGTGTTGATCGGTCCGCATACGCCAGGCGTGCTGGTTGGCGATGCACGGGCGATTGATGACATCTCCAATCTCGGCGTAGTGCTGCTGATGTTCACGCTCGGGCTGGAGTTCAGCGTACGCAAGCTGCGCGAAGTTGGCATCGGCGTCCTGGCGGTGGCAGTGGGCGAGGTCGGCCTGATGCTGTGGATCGGCTTCGGCATTGGCAGCGCGTTCGGCTGGAGCGGGATGGATGCGCTGTTTCTCGGGTCCATCATTTCCCTGTCCTCGACCATGGTGGCGACTCGCACCCTGTCCGAGAATGGCCAGCGTCACCTGCCATTTGCGCAATTGGTGGTGGGTCTGTTGGTGGCCGAAGACATGCTGGCGATCGTGATGCTGACCTTGCTCACCGCGGTGGCGATCGGCGGCTCGGTGCAGGCAGAGGCCGCCTTCACGCTGATCGGACATCTGGGCCTGTTCGTGGTCGTCGGAATGATCCTGGGACTGCTCCTGCTGCCACGGCTGGTGGATTACGTGGCCGGGTTCGGTCGCGACGAAACCTTGCTGGTCAGCGTGCTCGGGATCTGTTTCGGCGCCAGTCTGCTGGCCGCATGGATGGGTTTCAGCGTCGCGCTGGGTGCTTTCCTGGCGGGTGCGGTGGTAGCCGAATCGCGCAGCGTGGGGCGTGTCATGCATCTAGTGGAGCCCTTGCGCGACATGTTTGCGGCGTTGTTCTTCGTGGCGATCGGCCTGAAGATCAATCCGGAGATGTTGCTGCAGTACGCGCTACCGGCGTTATTAATCGCGGGTGCGGTTATCGTCGGCAAGACGCTGGCGTGCAGCCTTGGTTTCTTCGTCGTTGGGCGCGAGCCGCGAACCGCATTGCGAGCTGGCCTGGGCATGGCGCAGATCGGGGAATTCTCGTTTGTGATCGCCACGCTGGGATTGTCGCTCGGCGTGATCAGCGATTTCATCTATCCGGTAGCGGTGGCGGTCTCGGTGCTGTGCATGGCCGTGTCGCCGTATATGTCGCGCTCGGCAAGCGGCATGATCACCGGACTGCGGGCGATGACGCCACGATCGCTGCGATTGTTGGCGACCAGTTACAACGGTTGGCTGGAGAACCTCAAGCCGGTGAACGAGAACGCGGCGCTCGCTGCGATTTTCCGTCGTCTGATGTGGCACATCCTCGTCAATGTCCTGTTGGTGGTGACCTTGTTCATGGTCGGCGCCTATGTCAATGCACACGGCTGGACCTGGTTCTCCAACCTTGGCATCGGGCGCGAGATGCGCCACACGCTGATCTGGGCGTGCGCGTTGTTCCTGTCCTTGCCCATGCTGATCGCGGTATACCGCAAGGCGGAGGCGCTGGGGATGTTGCTGGCGGAAATCGGCATCCGCGAACGCTTCGCCCGGTCCTACACGCAGGCTATCCGCAACGTGCTGGCGCGGTTGATTCCGCTTGCCACTCTGTTGCTGTTGGGCGTGTTGGCAGTGGTGTTGTGGCGAGGGCTGGTGCAGATGCATGCGCGTCTGCAGGCGGCATTGAAAGACACCCTGAACAAACCGGAGCTTCCGGGGGACGGGAAAAGCTGAACCTTTATCGCCACTGACGGTCACAGCTTGGAGTCGTTGCCAAGAGCGGGCCGGCACAGCACAATGCGTGGCTTGCCTCCAACGGGGAGGCTCTGGCCGGTATCACCGGCGTTTTCATTTCATGAGGGAGTTACGAATGAAGCACTTTCTGCGTCCCACGCTGACGGCAGTCGCCATGACTGTTGCGCTGGGCATGACCGCGGGCGCGTTCGCCCAGACGGCCAAGACCGGCGCCGCTGCCCCCGTCGACAAGGCGAAGGCCAGCTATGTGTTCGGCTACTACAAGATGGGCGAGAGCGTTCCGCCGATCTTGCGTGAAGAGTTGGATGCGGCAGCTGTAGCACGCGGTGTACAGGCGGCCCTGTCCGGCCAGAAGTCGACCGTGAGCGAGGACGAAGCCAAGCAGGTCTACGAAGCTTTCATGACCAAGGTGCAGACCAAGTTCGAAGCCGACCGCACCAAGGAAGCGGCCAAAAACAAGGCCGAAGGCGACGCTTTCTTCGCCAAGAACAAGAGCGCCCCTGGCGTGAAGACCACGGCCTCCGGCCTGCAGTACAAGGCGATTTCTGCTGGTACCGGTGCTCGTCCGGGTCCGAATGACACGGTGGAGATCAACTACACCGGATCCTTCCTTGACGGCCAGGTGTTCGATGCGTCCGCCAAGCACGGTCCGAAGCCGGCCTCGATTCCGGTGGCCAACGTGATCCCCGGTTTCCGCGAAGGCTTGCAGCTGATGCAGATCGGTGGTCATTACAAGCTGTTCATTCCGGCGTCGCTGGCCTACGGTGCCGAACCGCAGCCGCCGATGCCGCCAAATGCCACGCTGATCTTCGACGTGACTTTGGTCAAGACCGGTCCGACGCCTGCAGGCGCTGCTCCTTCCGACGGTCAGTAAGCACAAAACCGCCAGAAGATACCCAGAAGGGCGCGAAGCATTTCGCGCCCTTCCGCTTTTGTCCCTGGCCGCATGTCATCGGGTGTGGCCGCGCGGTTAGAATGGAGGGCTCACTTCCGGCGGAAATGTCACCACGATGATGAAGGTCACGATCTTCGGCACCGGCTATGTCGGTCTGGTTACCGGTGCTTGCCTGGCTGAAATGGGCAATCACGTAATCTGCGTCGACATCGATGCATCGAAGATTGAGCGTCTGAAGCGGGGCGATATCACGATCTATGAGCCTGGACTGGCGTCGATCGTGCAGCGCAATCATGCCCAAGGACGCCTCAATTTCACCACCGAGGCCGCACCGGCGGTCGCGCACGGTGAGTTGATCTTCATTGCCGTTGGCACGCCACCGGACGAAGACGGCAGCGCGGATCTGCGCTACGTTCTGGCGGTGGCACGCAGCGTGGGACAACATCTGAATCGCTATGCGGTCGTGGTAAACAAGTCGACTGTGCCCGTGGGCACCGCCGACAAGGTGCGCCAGAGCCTGGCCGCCGAACTCGCCGCGCGCGGCGCCAAGATCGATTTCGATGTGGTATCCAACCCGGAGTTTCTGAAGGAAGGTGCGGCAGTGGACGATTGCCTGCGTCCGGACCGCATCATCGTGGGCTCTTCCAGCACGCGGGCGGTGAATATCCTGCGCAAGCTGTATGCGCCGTTCAACCGCAACCACGACCGCATGGTGGTCATGGACGAGCGTTCCGCCGAGCTGACCAAGTACGCGGCCAACGCGATGCTGGCGACCAAGATCAGTTTCATGAACGAGATCGCGAATATTGCCGAGCGTGTCGGTGCCGATGTGGAACTGGTACGCCAGGGCATCGGTGCGGATCCGCGTATCGGCTATCACTTCATCTATCCCGGCGCCGGTTATGGTGGCTCGTGTTTCCCCAAGGACGTGCAGGCACTGAAGCGCACCGCTCAGGCGCATGGCTATCAGGCACAGCTCCTCGGTGCCGTCCAAGCGGTCAATCGCCAGCAGAAGGACAAGCTGTTCGAGTTGATCTCGCGCCACTTCGAGGGCCAACTGGCCGGGCGGACAGTGGCGCTATGGGGGTTGTCGTTCAAACCGAACACTGACGACATGCGCGAGGCGCCTAGTCGGCCTTTGATGGAGGCCTTGTGGGATGCTGGCGCGAAAGTGCGCGCGTTTGATCCTGAAGCACGAAACGCAGCCAAGCGACTGTACGGCGATCGCGACGATCTGGTGTTGTGCGAGGACGCGGCTGAGGCCATGCAGGGAGCCGATGCCCTGGTGGTCGTCACGGAGTGGAAAGCGTTCCGCAGCCCGGACTTTGCGCGCATCCGCGCTACGCTGGTGGAGCCGGTGATCTTCGATGGCCGCAATCTGTACGATCCGGCCACGGTGGAAGAAGCTGGACTGGCTTACTACGGCATTGGTCGCGGACGCAGCCTGCGGGTGGCCGCATGAGCGCCGGCGACGACGCGGTGACGCGGCGGCTCGACGAGATGGAGGTCAAGTTGACCTTCATCGACGACGCGGTACAAGCGCTGATCTCGGCTGATGCCGACCAGTCGCAACGCATCGCGGCACTGGAGCGTGCGTTGCGCGACCTGCGTGGCGAGATGGCTACGATGCGTGTGGCGCAGGGCGACGATCCGCACGACGAACCGCCGCCGCCACATTACTGATTCAAATCCACCCAGTTAACTGATCACGGAACACTCGTATGGCCGAATCCCTGCGCGATCAACTGCTCAAGAGCGGCATCGTCAAAAAGGTCCAGACAGAACGGATTCGCGAGCCGAAGCGTCCGTTTGTGGCATCGACGGGCAATACCGGGCGCCCGGGCGGCAAGTCGCATGCGCCGCCGACGAAGCATCAAAGCCAGCAGGAGATCGATCTCGCCAAGGCTTATGCGCTGCGTCACCAAGCCGAAGTACGCGAGCGCAAACAAATTGAGCGCGAAGCGGCCGAACAGGCCAAGTTGCGTCGCGAGCGCAAGTTGCGCATCCAGCAGTTGCTGGAAGGCAAGGCGCTAAACAAGGCGGACGCCGACCACGTGCGCAACTTCGAATACGCCGGCAAGATCCGGCGAGTCCATGTCGATGCCACGCAACTGGCTGCGCTCAATGCTGGCGACATGGGCGTGGTGCAATACGCCGGTCGTTATCTGCTGGTCAGCCGCGAGATTGCCGAGCAGGTGCGCACCATCGATGATCGCCAACTCGCGCTGTTGCTGGCGCCGGCCGCGGCTGGCACCGAGGACGATGGCGTTCCAGACGATCTGATCTGGTGAACGGCTTGCAATGACCTTGGTCTAGCAGCAGGTGCGAAGCTCCACCAGCCGCTTCGCACCTGCTCGCCTCAGGGCTTCGCAGGCAATTCGAAACCATTTTGTGCAAGCGCCGGGTGGTCCCAGCCCTGCTTGGGCTGGAAGCGATCGCCGTAGGTCTGCGCGAGCTGTTGCAGCTTCGCCTTGATCTTTTCCGCGCCTTCGCTGCGTACGTACTGGATCGGGCCACCACGAAACGGGGCAAAACCGGTACCGAAAATCACGCCAGCATCAAGCAGATCAGCATCGTCGACGACGCCCTCGGCCAGGCAGGCGACTGCCTCATTGATCATCGACAGGATCATCCGTTCCTGCAGGTCCGGTGGCTGGACGTAATTCTTGTCCACCTCTGGCTTCTGCGGTTTACCATCCTGCCACACGTAGAGACCTTGGCCGTCCTTTTTGCCGCGCTTGCCGGCGTCGAGCTTTTCATCCATGCCGGAAGGCAATTCGAGGCCCAGGAAGGGCGCCAGCTCCTTGCCGACTGAGGCGCAGACATCCAGGCCGACCGTGTCGGCCAGTTCGATCGGTCCCATCGGCATGCCGAACTTCTTCGCCACGCGGTCGAGCACGGGGCCGGGGACGCCTTCGCCATGCAGGCGCATGGATTCCAGCAGGTAGGGCATCAAGATGCGGTTGACCAGGAAGCCCGGTGTGCCCTTGACCGCCACCGGTAACTTGCCGATGGCCTTGCAGAAGGCCAAGGCGCGTTTTTCGATCGTGGGGTCCAGCTTGTCGTGGCGCACCACTTCGACCAGCGGCATCTGCGCCACCGGGTTGAAGAAGTGCAGGCCGAGGAAGCGTTGAGGCGCGTTGAGGTTCTTGCGTAACGCGTCCAGTGGAATGCTCGAAGTATTGCTGGCAAGGATCTCGTCGCCCTGGAACTGCGGCTCGATGGTTGCATAAAGCGCCTGTTTGGCTTCGGAGTTCTCGTAGATAGCCTCGATCGCCAGGTCCGCTGAAGCGACACCCTTACCTTCCACGTCGGCGTGCAGCCGACGCATGGCCTCTTCGATCTTCGCCGGCGTTTTCAGTTTCTTCTCGTACAGTTTGCGTGCCCGATCCAGCGCCGGCTGGATGTACTTCATCTCACGATCTTGCAAAGTCACGTCGAAGCCTTTGAAGGCCGCCCACGCAGCGATGTCGCCGCCCATCACGCCGGCACCCACCACATGTACATGACTGATCGCCGGGTCTGCTCCGCTGCCTTGATTCTTCAGGCGTTCCTGCAGAAAAAAGATGCGGATCAGATTCTGCGCCGTCGGCGTCTGAGCCAGCTTTGCCACCGAAGCGGCCTCGAGTTTCAATCGTTGCTCGATGCTGGAGCCGCCACGCTTCCACACGTCGATCAGCGCGAACGGCGCCGGGTAATGTTCTTTGCGCACTTTCGCCGCAGTCTGCTTGACCATCACCGGTGCCAGGATTTGTCGAGCCAACCAAGTATTGCTGGCCCACGCCTTGGCGCGACGTGAGAACGGTCGTGCCGGAGCGCGCTGCAACAACAAGCGTGCTTCGGCCAGCAGGTCTTCTGGGCGGACGATCGCATCGACGACGCCCAGATTCAGGGCGCGCCGCGCGGAAAGCGGCCTTCCGGTGAGCATCACCGGCATGGCCTCGGTTGCGCCAATCAGGCGCGGCAGGCGCGCCGAGCCACCCCAGCCGGGATGGATGCCGAGCATCACCTCGGGCAGGCCGATACGAGTTTTGTCGTCATCCGCGGCGATGCGCTGGCGGCACGCCAGGATTAGTTCGGTGCCGCCACCCATGCAGGCGCCATGGACCGCGGCCACGGTAGGGCAAGGCAGCCGTGCCAGTGCTTCGTAGACGCGCTGGCCGTGCTTGATGTTCTCGAACACCGAATCTTGCCGGGCATACTCCACGAACTCGCGGATATCGGCGCCCACGGCGAACCCGGAGGACTTGGCCGAGTGGATGATGACGCCGGCCGGCATGTCGATCGCCAGTCGTTCGACAATCTGCTCCAGCTCATCGAGCACGGCGCGGCTGATCGCATTGACGCTACTGTCGGCGCGGTCGAGTGTGAGCGTGACCACGCCCTCGTCGTCGTGAGTCTGCCAGTGCTTGAAACGCAATCCTTCGAACATGGGGATAGATACATGGTGGAGGAGGCCTGAACCATACCGTTCCGCCGCCGTGATTGCGAGATGTGACCGCTGTGCTTGACCGCGGCGTGATGCCGGTGTGAAATCAGTTCCTTGCGCAGAATGTCCGCCGAAAGCCAGCCGTATGTGAAGATACACCGCCGTAAGTTTGTGCCCGCGACGGGAGTTGTTGATCGGGTCGGCATGCATCAACCGGATTTCAGGCCATACCCGAGGGGTATTCGCGTCCGAGGTGGGCGTCCGCTTTCACCATTGCACCAGCACCGACGCTGCAGGACGGATACTTGATGACTATCGCCATGGCTTCGGCTCCACCGCAAGCCGGTGCCGAGATTTTTGAACGGATACTGGCCGCACCGAGCGGCCTTGTCGTGCTGGAAAGCAAGGACGTTGACACGCTGATCGAGCAAGTGCGCGTGCTGGCTAGGCGCAGCGGACAGGCGGTATATCTTTGGCAACCAGACACCGGGCTTGGCAGCCTGCGCGAAGCCCACGCGCGGGTGCCGGACTGCGAGCGACTGGGTAACGCTTTGCGCTACATGCAGCAAAGTATGCATTTTGGCGTCTATTTCCTGCGCGGACTGGAATTGCCATTGTCGGCGGTCGATGCAGCGATGTTGCGCCAGCTGGCACGGGCGCCGAAGGGGCATTTGCGGCGGGTCGTGCTGGTCGATGCTCCGCCAGCGCTGGCCGCCCACCTGGGCGACTTGGCCGCGCTGGTGAGCAGCGAAGACGGCAAGCCGCGGAGTCTGCGCCTGCGCGATGGTCGGTGGCTCACATGAGGTGGTCGCGCGCATGAATGGCGGTATTTTGCTGGTGGCCGCGCAGCGCGACCTGCGCCGTGGCCTGTTCGATACCCTTGATCGGGCAGGGTATTCGAAGATCCACAGTGCGCGGGACATTTCGCATGCGGCGATCCTGCTGGAAGGCAGTGCCGCGCAACAACCGCTGCAGTTGATGGTGTTGGTGCTGGAGGGCGACCAGACACAGGCGTACAGCAGCTGTGAACAAATGCGTCGCCTGCCGGGTGCGTCCGAGGCATCGCTGATCGTGGTACTGGCCGAAGAGGCCAGTTTCAGCCCCTCGGAGTTGCCTGCGGGGATTACCGATTGGTTGTGCGCCGCGCAGATCGACACAGAACTGGTGCCGCGCTGGCAGCGCGCGCCCACCGGCGCCGTGAAGGCGCTGGTGATTCCTGTCGGAGATGGTTTGGTACAAAAGGATTGCCGTTGTGCCTTCGATGAGGGTGACGGCGAGTGGTTGATGGTGGATATCCAGACTCAACGCATGGTCGAGGTCAGTCCCAGTGTGATGCGCCACAGTTGCCTTCCCGCCAGTCAGTGGGCGGGATTGGCACTGGCCGAAGCCATCCAGTTCGACGGCGAGATGCCAGCGGGCATCTATTCCGAAGCTGATCGTCGCTGGCACCCCGCACGGCGCAAGTCGGCTCAGGGCTACGACTCTGGCCAGGTCAACGTGCGACGTGTCGGGCACGGCGGGCAAACAGCTCTGGCCCTGCAGTTTCGCGCTGATCGAGCCGATCTTCGGGCCGAGGCGGCGCTGTCGCTGCTGTCGCGTTTCTTTGCCTCGAGCATCGGCGTCGACGCCCTTGCCGCCGCAAGCCACCTGTTGTTCGACGGGCTGGCACTGGATTATCTGGCCGTGTGGTCGACGCGCCGAGACGCGGCCGATGCGCCAACCCAGATCCTGCAGCTTTGCCGCAGCGAACATGCGCAATGGCCGCAGGCGCACCTGCAGAGCTCGCTGCAATTGGTGCTTGGCGGCAAGTCGATGCGTTACCGAACCGACGCCGGCAAGCTCGCCTCGATGGATCCGCTGCTGCAACAGCTGGATCTGGCCGGTTTCGTAGGCTTGCCGTTGTTCGACGAACGACATGCCGTACTGGGCGCCATGTTGGCCGGCAGTCGCCGGGGCTTTGTCGAGATGGCTGTGGTCGAGCCGGTATTGCGTTGTGCTGCCGCGCGTTTTTCGCGGGTACTCGAACTTCAGGACACACGCGAGCAAGGGCGTGCCGAAGGCCTGGTCGATGCGCTTACGGGGTTACCGAACCGGCTGCTGTTCAATGATCGGCTGGAGACCATCCTGCGCGAGGCAGTTCGCAATGGCGAATGTTTCGCGGTGTTGTTCGTCGATCTCGACCGTTTCAAGGCGATCAATGACACCTACGGCCACGCCACCGGCGACCAGGTGTTGCGGACTGTTTCGCAGCGACTGCGCGGCAGCATCCGCGCCTCGGACACCGTGGCACGCTACGCCGGCGACGAATTCACCATCGTGCTACGCCATATCGTGAAGAACGACGATGTGATGCGGGTGGCCGAGAAGATCGTACAGATGATGGAGGAGCCAATTTTCCTCGATGAGAACGTCGAGTTGCAGGTCACCGTGTCGATGGGGCTGAGTTTCTTCCCCGACGATGCCAATGATGCGGAAACCCTACTCAAGCACGCGGACGAGGCGATGTATGCGGCCAAGCACTTGGGCCGCAACAATTTCCAGATCTATGAAGTCAGTCCGGAGTACGCGCGCGAGCACGGCATGGCGCTGAAGACACGCCTGCGTCATGCCCAAGGTAACGGTGAGCTGCGGGTGGTCTACCAGCCGCAGGTGGATGCGCAGACCGAAGACATCGTGGGCATGGAGGCATTGGCGCGCTGGGAGCATCCGGAGCTGGGCATGATCAGCCCGGCGGTGTTCATCCCGCTGGCCGAGGAGACCGGCCTGATCGTGTCGATCGGCGAATGGGTCATGCAGGAAGCTTGTCGCCAGGCCCGCGAATGGGAGCAACGGTATGGTTTGCGCCTCCGGCTGGGGGTGAACCTGTCGGCGGTGCAACTGATGGAACCGCAGCTACTGGAGATGGTGGCGCGGGTACTGCGCGAGACCGGGCTGGACCCGACCTTGCTGGAAATGGAGATCACGGAGAGCATCAGTATCAAGGCGGCGCCGAACCTGGTGGAAAACCTGAACGCGCTGCACCGGATGGGCTGCCACATCGCGATCGACGACTTTGGCACCGGCGCCGCTTCGCTGGACTACTTGCGCCGTCTGCCGGCGGACCGGATCAAGATCGACCAAAGCTTCGTGCGTAACATCGGCGTGGACCCGGACGACGAAGCGATCGTGCGTGCCACCATCGAGATGGCCCATCGGCTCAATCGCGGGGTGGTGGCCGAGGGGGTGGAGACCGAACAACACCTGCAGTTCCTGAGCGCCCACCACTGCGACGAGCTGCAAGGTTACTTGTTTTGCCGCCCACTGCAGCCGATTAGTTTCGACAAAATGCTGGCCGAACGCCAGCGGTTGCTGGAGGTGCGGTTGGCCGAACCGGCTTGAGCCACTGGCAGGCGCCCCCATAACGGGTCCGGCAGGCAACATGACGTGGTATCCCATCAACCGGGCAAACCGCGTCGGGTCTTGCGTGGCGTTACTCTTGAGCCCACTGAACTCCCGTCGCTATCGATGGTCAGAGCGCCGGGTTCAGTTCCACACAGGCACCCTCAGCGGATGACGGCATTGACGATGGACACGGCCCGGATGGGCGAGAACGAACTGGACCGCGCGCTGGTCGAACGAGTCCAGCAAGGAGACAAGCGCGCGTTCGACCTGCTGGTACGCAAGTATCAGCACAAACTGATCGGCCTGATTTCCCGCTATGTGCGTAACCATGCCGAATGCGAAGACATAGCGCAGGAGTCGTTCATCCGTGCCTGGCGAGCGATCGGCTCGTTTCGAGGCGACAGCGCGTTCTATACCTGGCTTTACAAGATCGCCGTGAACACCGCCAAGAACCACCTGGTGGCAAAGGGGCGGCGGCCACCCTCTGGCGACATCGACGTGGACGATGCCGAGTTCATGGCCGGTGCCGAGCGCATGCACGACAACGCCACGCCCGAACGCGAACTGATGCGCCAGGAAATTGAACAATCGGTGTTTTCCACTGTCCAAGCGTTGCCCGAAGAACTGCGGACGGCCATCACTCTGCGTGAGGTGGACGGCCTCAGTTACGATGAAATCGCCGAAGCGATGGGCTGTCCGATCGGTACGGTGCGCTCGCGCATCTTCCGGGCGCGTGAGGCGATCGATGAAAAGCTGCGGCCGTTTTTGTCTGGCCGCGAGGATCAGACATGAATCAGGCAGATATGAACCAGGACGCCCGTGAAAGTCTTTCGGCCGGCATGGATGGCGAGCTGCCGATCGAGCAGTTACGCTTTTTGCTGCGTCGACTCGACCACGATACCTCGTTGCGGCAAGCCTGGTCGGGCTACCACTTAGCTCGCGACGGCCTGCGCCAAGAAGTATCGCTGCTGGCATCGTCGGGATTCGCCGCGAAGGTGATGCTGGCGATAGAGCAAGACGTCCAAGCCGACCAGCCGACCAGCCGACGCCATCACTGGTTGCGCTGGTCCGGCGGCGGCGTGATCGCCGCCAGCGTGGCCGCCGCAGCGTTGATGATCAGTCAGCCGGCGGGCGACCCCGGGCGGCTGGATCCCTCGGCCAATTCGGGTGCCAGCCAGGTCGCTGTTACGACCCCGGCGATCGAACCGGCGGCGCCACCGTCGGTGCCGCCCTGGTTGAGTGGCAATTCGGCCGGACTGCTCAGCCAGCAGGCCTCGGCAACCCTCGGTGAACCGCTGGAAGGCAGTCAGGCGTTGAACGCGCGGCGATTGTCGGCTTATCCAGCCATCCATCGTTATCGCACGCTGGACAACAACGACGGCAGCTACCTGTTGCTGCTTGATCCGGCACAGCCCGGTGTGCCGAATGCTCCGCGTCAGGCGGGTGCCGGCGCGCAATGAACCGGCGTCCGCGCGCGATGGCCCGCGGCGCCCCCTGCTCATTATCCGGTCTCCCTCGGCTAAGCATTATGCCGACGGTGCCGCGTACGCCGGCTGTGGCCGCGCATCCAGTGAAGTCATCCAATTAGCCGGCTTGGCCGGCTTGAGTAAAACCCAAGGAGGAGTCATGAACCATTCCATCTGGCGTACCCTCGCATGCTGCGCTCTGCTGGGACTGGCCGGGGTCGGCGGCGTTCAGGCCCAAGCCGCCCCCGGAACCGCGGCGTTGCCGGACTTCACCGGCATCGTGGAACAGAATGCGCCCGCTGTGGTGCATGTCGAGGCGAAGTACACCGGCGAACGACAACAGGCGATGCGCTCCCAACCTGGCCAGATGATGCCAGGGCAGGGTATGCCCAATGACCCCAGTGCCGAAATGCTGCGGCGCTTCTTTGGTATGCCCATGATGCCCTCACCCGAACAGCAGCGACATACCTCGCTCGGATCGGGCTTCATCATCTCCAACGATGGCTACATTCTCACCAACAACCATGTGGTCGACCACGCTGACAAGGTCACCGTGCGCTTGCAGGATCGGCGCACGCTGACGGCGAAGGTGGTCGGCACCGATCCCACCTATGACATCGCCCTGCTCAAGATTGATGCGGGCAACAGTTTGCCTGCGGTGACTATCGGTGAGTCGCGCGACTTAAAGCCGGGCCAGTGGGTGCTGGCGATCGGGTCGCCGTTTGGCTTCGACTACACCGTCACCCAGGGCATAGTCAGTGCCGTGGGCCGCAACCTGGGCCGGCGCGACCAGCCCTACACCTCGTTCATCCAGACTGACGTGCCGATCAACCGTGGCAACTCTGGTGGCCCGCTGTTTAACCTGCAGGGCCAGGTGGTCGGCGTCAATTCGCAGATCTATTCCAATACCGGCGACTACATGGGCGTGTCGTTCTCGATTCCGATCGACGTGGCGATGAATGCGGTGCAACAGCTGAAAACCAAGGGCTATGTGTCGCGTGGCCTGCTTGGCGTGACCGTGCAGCCGGTCAGCGACGACATCGTCAAGGCGTTCAAGCTGGAGAGTGGCACGGGCGCCGCTGTGGTCGACGTGGACCCCGACAGTGGTGCGGGCAAGACCGGCATCCAGGCCGGCGACATCATTCTGGCCTACAACAGCCAGAGCCTGCAGCAGGCATCCGACTTGCCGCCACTGGTCGGCATGACCAAGCCGGACAGCAAAGTGCCGGTGGAGATCCTGCGCAACGGCAAGAAGCAGACGCTGCAAGTGACCATCGGCGAGGCCAAGCGCGACAACAATGCGGTAGATAATCGTTCGGCTAACTCGTCGACGGCTCATAGTGCAGTGGCTGCCCTTGGACTCACCGTGCAGTCGCTCGACAACGACACCCGCAATCAACTGGGTCTCAAGTCGGGCCAGGGCGTGGTGATCAGCGGCATCACCGGCCCGGTGGCGGCGCAGGCAGGTCTTGGCGCCGGTGACGTGATCCTGATGGTCGATCAGCAGAAGGTCGGCAGCGTGGCCGAGTTCGAGGCGGCGACCAAGGACGTGAAGGCGGGTAGCACCGTCCTGTTGCTGGTGCGACGCGGTGACCAAAGCCAGTTCATCGGGTTGACGGCGCCGACCGGCAAATAGTTGCCCGCACGAATCCGCTGGATGGGCACCGCCGGCTACGCACGGCGGTGCCCATGAGTTTCTCCGTGGCCCATGCGCCATGGAAGGATGTCAGTCAGTCGTTCCATGCGATAATGTGTGGTTAGCGTCGCTGAAAGGTGGCGCGTCGCCATGCATCGTGCGTGGTGTCAGATCCACGTCGGAAAGGCCACCCGCGCTCCATGGAATTGATCCGCAACTTCTCCATCATTGCCCACATCGACCACGGCAAATCGACTCTGGCCGACCGTATCATCCAGATTTGCGGTGGCTTGGCCGATCGCGAGATGTCCGCGCAGGTGTTGGACAACAACCCGATTGAGCGCGAGCGCGGCATCACCATCAAGGCGCAGTCGGTGTCGTTGCCGTACACCGCGCGCGACGGCAAGACCTACCAGCTCAACTTCATCGATACCCCCGGGCACGTGGATTTTTCCTATGAGGTCAGCCGCTCGCTGGCCGCATGCGAGGGTGCGCTGCTGGTTGTCGACGCGGCACAGGGTGTGGAAGCCCAGTCCGTGGCCAACTGCTACACCGCGGTGGAGATGGGCCTGGAAGTAGTGCCGGTGTTGAACAAGATCGACCTGCCTACGGCCGACGTGGAAAAGGTGAAAGGCGAGATCGAGGCGGTGATCGGTATTGATGCCACCGACGCGGTGGCGATCAGCGCCAAGACCGGCCTCAATGTGGTCGAAGTGCTTGAGGCAATCGTGGCGCGGATTCCGCCACCCAAGCCGCGCGACACGGATCGGTTGCAGGCGCTGATCATCGATTCCTGGTTCGACAATTACCTGGGCGTAGTCGCGCTCGTGCGCGTGATGCAAGGTGAGATCAAGGTGCGCGTGATGCAAGGTGAGATCAAGGCCGGCGACAAGTTGCTGGTGATGTCCACCGGGCGTACCCACGAAGTGGATGATGTGGGCGTGTTCACGCCCAAGCGCAAAAAGACGGCCGTGCTCGGTGCGGGCGAGGTGGGCTGGATCAACGCGTCGATCAAGAATGTGCATGGCGCGCCGGTGGGCGACACATTGACCCACGCTGGCAAACCTGCCGACAAGGCATTGCCAGGCTTCCAGACCATGCAGCCGCGCGTGTTCGCCGGATTGTTCCCGGTGTCCTCAGACGATTATCCAGCGATGCGCGAGGCGCTGGACAAGCTGCGCCTGAACGATGCCTCGATGTTCTTCGAACCCGAATCTTCCGAGGCGATGGGCTTCGGTTTTCGCTGTGGCTTCCTCGGCATGCTGCACATGGAAATCGTGCAGGAGCGGCTGGAACGCGAATACGATCTGAATCTGATCAGCACTGCGCCGACCGTCGTCTATGAAGTGCTCATGACCGACGGCAGCATCATGATGCTGGATAACCCGGCCAAGCTGCCAACCAACACCAGCCTGGTGCAGGAAATCCGCGAGCCGATCATCGTAGCCAACATCCTCACACCGCCGGATTACATCGGCAACGTGATCAAGTTGTGCGAAGAAAAACGCGGAGTGCAGCGCTCGATCCAGTACCTGGCCACCCAGGTCCAGATCAGCTACGAGATGCCGTTGGCGGAAGTCGTGATGGACTTCTTCGATCGGCTCAAATCCGTATCGCGCGGCTATGCCTCAATGGATTACCACTTCGACCGTTTCGAGGCCGGCCCGTTTGTGCGCACCGATGTGCTGATCAATGGCGAACGCGTCGATGCGCTCTCGCTGATCTCGCATCGCAGCCATGCCGACCGCCGCGGCAGAGATTTGGTCGAACGCATGAAGGACTTGATTCCGCGCCAGCAGTTCGACGTGGCGATTCAGGCTGCGATCGGCGCGCAGATCATCGCCCGCTCCACGGTGAAGGCGCTGCGCAAGAACGTGCTGGCCAAGTGTTACGGTGGCGATGTTAGCCGCAAGAAGAAGTTGCTGGAGAAGCAAAAGGAAGGCAAGAAGCGCATGAAGCAGGTCGGCCGAGTGGAAATTCCGCAGGAAGCCTTCCTGGCGGTGTTGAGAGTGGATAAATAGTTTTGACCGGGAATGGGAAATGGGGATTCGGGAATGGCAGCGGCTCAACGCTCCAATCCCCGAATCCCCATTTTCCATTTCCGGCTCCATAGGAGCCCCACATGGAATTTGATTTCGCGGCGATTCTGCTTGGCCTCACCGTGCTGTTCGGCGTGGTGTGGGGGCTGGATCGGTTGTTCCTGTACAAGAAGCGCAAGGCGCGGCTGGATGCGGCGGGCGAAGAATATCGCGACCCGATGCCGGTGGATTGGGCGCGTTCACTGTTTCCGGTGGTACTGGTAGTGCTGCTGCTGCGTTCGTTCGTCGCCGAACCGTTCCGGATCCCCTCCGGTTCGATGATGCCCACGCTGGATGTGGGTGATTTCATCCTGGTCAACAAGTTTGCCTACGGCCTGCGCTTACCGGCGTTCAACAACAAGTTCGTTGATCTGGGCGAGCCCCAGCGCGGTGACGTGGTGGTATTCCGCTGGCCCGGCTTCACCTGCGATCAGGCGGACGGAACCGTGGTGCATGGCGGTAACGCCGATTGCAGCGTTCCGGTGCCGAACCAGAACTGGATCAAACGGGTCATCGGCATGCCTGGTGACACCATTCAGATCCACGACAGCGAGATCGCGATCAACGGCAAGCCAGTTCCCGCTGAGGAAATCGGCCCGTTCGTCGGTAGTCACGCCCGCCCGGCGGACGAAGAACTGCTGGCCTATGGCGCCACCATTTGGAAGGAGCATCTGGGCCAGGTTACCCACCTGATCGCGCGCATGCCCAACCGCATGCCGACGCCACCGGTGCCCAACCCGAACATGCCGTCGGTAGTGCCTGACAACTGCTATTTGGTGATGGGAGACGACCGCGAAAACAGCGAGGACAGTCGCTGGTGGGGTTGCATGCCGGAGAAGAACCTCGCTGGCAAGGCCTTCCTGATCTGGATGAGCTGGAAAGGCTGGGGTACCGGCGGCGTCGACTTCTCGCGCATTGGTACCGTTATTCACTGAGGTATCGTCTGCTGCGGTTCGCGGCTGCAAAACCGTGACGTAATTGCACACGCCGGCCCCCGCTTGTGCCCAACAAGTGCGAGAATCCACAGGCGCAATCTGCACGCTAGGCTCTAGGAGCCTGTCGGGCTTTGGTGGTCGAGTCGAGAATTCGGCTGGGTGCGGACAGATTTTCGCCGGTTCGCAGGTCCATAGTGGTTCTATGGACCAA
>CAJDWA010000002.1_pt1 | contig 31895 bp, 32 predicted proteins | sample 7391461 | NCBI WGS metagenome assembly CAJDWA01 (sample SAMEA7055726, study PRJEB34461) | soil metagenome | biome: terrestrial ecosystem; feature: Peninsula; material: soil | place: Antarctica | collected 2016 | reverse complement strand
GACGCAGTCGGTGGCGAGCGGGCAGGCGTCGCAGAGTGGGCGCGAGCGCACGCAGACGGTGGCGCCCAGGTCCATGATGGCCTGGGTGTAGTCGGCGACACGGTTTTCGGGGGTATGCGCTTGGGCGTGCAGCCACAATTGCTTTTCGACGGAGCTGCTTGCGGGATCGCCGTGGATGCCGTGATAGCGGGTCAGCACGCGCTTGACGTTGCCGTCGAGGATCGGGAAGCGCATGCCGTGTGCCTGGGCCAGGATGGCGCCGGCGGTGGAGCGACCGATCCCGGGCAAGGCTTTCAATGCGGCGAATTCGCGCGGCAGTTCGCTGCCGTGTTGCGCCACGCAGATCTGTGCGGCCCGGTGCAGGAAGCGCGCGCGACGGTAGTAACCCAGGCCCGACCACAGTGCCAGCACGGTGTCCTCGTCGGCGGCGGCGAGATCGCGCAGGGCTGGCAGTGTGCCCACGAAGCGCTCGAAGTAGCCGATCACGGTGGCAACCTGGGTTTGCTGCAGCATCACTTCTGACAGCCACACGCGATAGGCGTCGCGCTGGCCCGGCGAGGTTTCGTGCTGCCATGGCAGGTCTCTACGGCCGTGCCGGTCGAACCAGCGCAGTAGTCGGCTGGACAGGCTTGTGTTCATGCTGTTCAAGACTACTTGCTGGCAGCGCGGCTGGCTGGTGTTGCGCTGGTACTGGTCGGCGCCGGCACGTGGTCGCCGGCCAGCACGGTGAGCTGTTCGATCTGCACGCTACCGGTGTCAATGGATTTGAATTCGGCACGACCGCTACCTGGCGGCACGGCAAGCCGTGGAGCCTGTGGGTCGCTCAATTGCTCCCACCAACGTGCCAGCGCCAGCGGCGGCAGGCGCAGGTTGGCGTGGTTGTCGGGGCCATCCAGTTCCAATGCCAGCAGCAACGGGTTGTCCTGGTTGGCTGGCGTCAACACCATCGAGATGTCGTATTGCCCGGCATCGGCGCGGTCGAGCTTGCCGGCCAGGCTGGCGGTGGCGTCGGCGGCGCCGTTCCAATGCGCGCGGCCGTTGAGCGTCAGCGTCACGACGCTCGCTTGTGCCAGGTGCAGGGTGACATTTTCCAGCTGCAGCGCAGTGCCCTCGATGCGCGGCGTTGCGGACAGCCGCAGCTGCCACGGGTTGCCATCGACGATGGCGGTCACGTTGAGTGGAAACGGCTGACCGGAAATCAGGCTGCCGGCGCGTAGCGAAAGGTTGCTCAGCAATACCTCGTTTCCGCGCACCAGGCTGCCGTGGGTGATTTCCACGCCGGTGTCGATGCGTGGAATGTTGGGCGGCGCCTTGCCGGTTCTGGTCGACAGGGCGGCCATCCATGCCTGCAGCGCATCCAGGTCGACCCGCGGCGAATCGATCTGCAGCTGCGAGATCACCGTGGGGCCTCCGAACAACGTGCTCCAGGGCAGCCCCAGGCGGCCGCGGGCCGCGAGCAGGATCGGCGCATGCGCGCCTTCGGCGCTGAGCGTGATGCCGCGCAGGTCCAGCGCCGGCCGCGGAAAAAGGGTGGGGCTGGCCGGGCTCGCCAGGTTCAGTTCGAGTCCGGCGCTGCGCGCTTGGGTCTGCAGCATCGCGGTGAAGCGATCGGGCTGCAGCAACAGGTACACCACGATGACCACGACCAGTACTGCGGCGGCGGCGAGGCCGCCAAGCACGAGTAGGGTGAGCCGCAGTCGACGTGACACCGGATCAACCCCGCCAGCCGACGTCAGTCATGGCCCTGTCCATGGCCGAGGCTGGCCGGCAGCAGGCCATTGACGAAAGCCTCGGCCTCGAAGGTACGCAGGTCGGTGGCGGTCTCGCCCAGCCCAACGAAGCGGATCGGCAAACCAAACTCGCGAGCCAGTGCGAACACCACGCCGCCCTTGGCGGTACCGTCGAGCTTGGTCACCACCAGACCGGTGACGCCGACGATCTGACGGAACTGGCGTACCTGGCTGATCGCGTTCTGGCCGGTGGTGCCATCGATCACCATCAACACCTCGTGCGGCGCATCGGTGTCGAGTTTCTTCAGCACACGGGCGATTTTGCCCAGCTCGTCCATCAGCCCGCCCTGGGTGTGCAGCCGGCCGGCGGTATCGGCAATCAGCACGTCGATGCCACGCGAGCGCGCCGCCTGCAGCGCATCGAAGATCACGCTGGCGGCATCCGCATCCTGGCCCTGCGATACCACCGGCACTTGGTTGCGCTCGCCCCAGGTCTTGAGTTGTTCGACGGCAGCGGCGCGGAAGGTATCGCCAGCGGCCAACATCACCGCGTGGCCTTCATCGCGCCAGCGGCGAGCGAGTTTGCCGATGGTGGTGGTCTTGCCGGCACCGTTGATGCCGACGACAAGGACCACGAACGGTTTCTTGCCGCCGATCTGAAGCCGTTGTTCGACCGGCTTGAGCAGGGCGACCAGGGCTTGGCGCAAGGCAGAGAGCAGCGCCGGGGCGTCGGCGAACTCGCGTTTGTGCATGCGCTGGCGCAGGTTCTCGACCAGCTCGGTGCTGGTCTCGACCCCGACATCGGCGGAGATCAGTGTGGTTTCCAGCTCGTCGAGCAGGTCGTCGTCGAGCTTGGGGTTGCGCACGAACAGCGAACCGAGATTGCGCGAGAAGATGCTGCCGGACAGACGTTCCCGCCAGCTGCGTCGCGCTGGCGCAACGGGCTCGTCGGTCGGCGCTACGAAACGTTCAGTGTCCCGCTGCGTATCGGCGGGTGCGGGCACCTCCGCCAGCGCCTCGTGCAGCGAGGGCTGGATGCCTTCCGGCACGCCAGCGTCGCCAGGCGTGGTCGCTGCGGGCGACGGCGCTTCCTTGTCGGCGGGTTTTTTCTTCCAGAATTTGCGCATGGTGGGGGCAATTCAAAGACAATGGCCGGCATGCTAACACTCCAACCCATACCGCCCGCTGAGGGCGCGGAAGCATGAACGGTGGGCGCAAAACCGGCCCCGGCCGAATCCGCATCATCGGCGGCAACCTGCGCAATTCGCGCTTGCAGGTACCGGAGATGCCAGGCCTGCGTCCGACTCCCGAACGCGTGCGCGAAACTCTGTTCAACTGGCTGGCGCCGGTGATCGAGGGTGCGCGCTGCCTGGATCTGTGCGCCGGCACTGGCGCACTTGGTATTGAGGCGTGCTCGCGTGGCGCGGGCAGCGTGCAGTTCGTGGAGCGTGACGCGCTCGCGGCGCAGGCGCTGCGCGACAACCTGTCGCGGCTCAGGATCGAGGTCGCACAGGTTCCTACACGGCGCGGGGCGAGCTTTCGACCTGGTGTTCCTCGATCCGCCGTTTGCGCTGGGACTGTGGTCAGAGCTGGCGCGGCAACTCGAAGCGGGCGGCTGGCTCGCCGCGAACGCGTTGATTTACGTGGAATCTCCGCGCGCCGGCGAGCCAGAGCTGCCATCCAATTGGAACGTGCATCGTGAAGGGCATGCCGGTGAGGTGCGTTTTGCGCTCTATCGCAGTTCGCATCCGTTAAGCTAGAGTCAATTCCGCCATAGCAGACCCCTCGATCTCGTGACGAAAACCTTGGGTAATCCACGCCTGGCCATTTATCCAGGCACCTTCGATCCGATCACCAACGGGCATACCGATCTGGTGGCCCGTGCCGCACCCCTATTTGATCGGGTGATCGTGGCGGTGGCGGACAGTTCCAGCAAGGGGCCGAATTTCAGCATCGACGAGCGCATTGCGCTGGCGCGGCTGGCGCTGGCCGATCTGCCCAACGTGGAGGTGCGCGGGTTCGACTGCCTGCTGGCCACCTTCATTGAACAGGTGGGGGCCGGCGTGATTATCCGCGGGCTCAGGGCGGTGTCGGATTTCGAGTACGAATTTCAGTTGGCCAGCATGAATCGGCACCTGATTCCACAGGCGGAGACCTTGTTTCTTACGCCGGCCGAAGAATACAGTTTCATCTCGTCGTCATTGGTGCGCGAGATCGGACGCCTGGGCGGGGATATTTCCGGCTTTGTCCACCCTGCCGTGCAGCAGGCCATGCGCCAGCGGTGGCAGAAGGCACTCAATTGTTCCAACCCGCAACCCGAAACAAAAGGTGATGACCATGCGTAAATTGATTCTCATTGCGGTTGTCGCGCTGAGTGCCTGCGTGGGCCTGAGTGCCTGCAACAAGCACGTCGAGGACGACCAGGCACAAGAACAGGTGCAGCAGGCGCCCAAGCCGACCGACCTGAACGACAGCAAGGCGTGGAACGCCTATCTGGGCCAGCTGGTGCAGGCCAACCTGCAAGGCATGAAGGCGCCGCAGCCTTATGCCTATATGGTGACGCCGGGCGTGAGCGAGGATCAGCAGGCGCAGAACGCGCGTCAGTTGCAAGGCGTGCAGGATACGGTGGCGCGCGGTGTGCTGCCGGGTAACCTGCTGGCGTTCGGCGGTCCCAGCTCCACGGCCACTGCCGAATTCGTGATCGATGCGTTCAAGGACGCCAATCCGGGTTCGTTCAAGGACGTGATTGTGTTGTTCATCGGCGACAAGGCCGACGAGCAGGGCGTTGTCGACGCGATGAAGCCGACCGGTGCGACATTCCGTTTCGTCCAGATGTGATGGTACTGGCCGCGCGTGGCGCGGCATTTGTCGGATGCGCAATCGGCATGGTTGCCGGGGACCTGTGAGCAGGCAACCTCGGCAGATCGCATCCAGCATGTAAGATCGAACCATGTCCCTGAAAATCCTCGACACCTGCGTCAATTGCGACGTCTGCGAACCGGCGTGTCCGAACCATGCCATCTCGCTAGGCGAGGAGTACTACGTGATCGACCCGGCACTGTGCACCGAATGCGTGGGCCACCACGACGAACCACAGTGCGTAGTGGTTTGCCCCGTAGAGTGCATCGTCAGCGACCCCGACCATGTCGAGTCGGAAGGGCAGCTTGAGTTGAAGTATCGCCATCTGATGAGTAAGGAAACTGTGGGATGACTGAGTGTCAATTTCTCAAGCCTGTCTTTCTCGCGAAGAAGAGGCTCCAGCGTCTCTGGTTTTCAATGAGGGGAAGTCGCGGGATTCCTGCTTTCGCAGAAATGATGGGATACAAGCCGTTGCACCGAGGCAAGTGCGATTCCGGCAGGGCATCTTTGATGTCTTGGCGGGCCATGTCGATGGGCTTGCTGCTGGCGGGTGGTCTGGCATTAGCCCCTGCCGCAGCCGCGAAAGCACCGGCTGTGCCCGGAGCCCAGGCGCCAACGCAACAGCGGCCGGGACATGCGGCGATCGCCAGCGCAAATTTTCTGGCCACCCGTGCCGGGCTCGAGGTCTTGCGCAAAGGCGGTAATGCCTTCGATGCGGCGGTCGCGGTGGCGTCCACCCTGTCGGTGGTGGAGCCGGAAAGCTCCGGTATCGGTGGCGGCTTCATGGCCGTGCTGCATCGCGCCGATGATGGCCACACCGTGTTCATCGATGCGCGCGAGACGGCGCCGGTAGCGGTCGATCGTAAGGATTACGTCAACCCGGATGGTAGCCCGAACCGTGACGCCGCACTGACGGGTCCGCTGTCGGCCGGTATTCCGGGTGAACCGGCCGGGCTCGTGCTGATCGCCAAGCGCTATGGGCGCCTGTCGCTGCAGCAATCGCTGGCGCCAGCGATTCGCATCGCCCGCGACGGCTTTGAGCCAGACCCGCGCCTGCGCGACGCCATTGCCCGGGAGCAGAAGCTGCTCAATCGTTGGCCAGCATCAGCCGAAAAGTACTTGGTGAACGGACAACCGCCAGCAGAGGGCGCGATCTGGCGCGATCCGGATCAGGCGCGCACGCTGGAGCTGATCGCACAGCATGGAAACGACGGTTTCTACCGCGGCGAGACGGCGCGCAAGCTGGTCGATGCGGTGCGTGCGGCTGGTGGCAACTGGACGCTGGCCGACCTGACCGCCTACCAGGCAAAAGAGCGCGCGCCGATCAGCGTCGATTACCGCGGCTACAAGATCATCACCGCACCACCGCCGTCGTCTGGCGGCGTGGCGATCGCCGAGATCCTTAACATCCTGTCTGGCTATGACTTGGCGAAGATGGACCAGCTGCAGCGCGTGCATTACGTCGTTGAGGCGATGCGACGCGCGTTTCGCGACCACAATGATTATCTCGGCGATCCGGATTTCGTGAAGATGCCGCTGGACATGCTGTTGTCGCCGTACTACGCGGACGGCCTGCGCCAGAGCATCTTGTCCGACCGTGCCACGCCATCCTCGATGCTGCCGCGGGCCGAACCGACCGACGTGGGCATGCACACCACGCATTACTCGATCATTGACACCGACGGCAACATGGCCGCGGTGACGCTTACCGTGAACACCACACTGGGCTCGAAATTCGTCGCCGCCGGCACCGGCGTGCTGCTGAACAACGAGATGGACGACTTCGCGCTGGTGCCGAACAAGCCGAACGCTTACGGTTTGCTCGGCAGCAAGGCGAATGCGCCGGCCGGTGGCAAACGGATGTTGTCGTCGATGTCGCCGAGCATCGTGATCGGCCCGGAACGCACGATGGTGATCGGCTCGCCCGGCGGTTCGACCATCATCACTCAGGTGCTCGAAGGCATCTTGCACTTCATCGACGGCCAGAGCGCGCAGCAGATCGTGGCGCACAAGCGCTTCCATCATCAATACCTGCCCGACGTAGTGATGGCTGAACCGGATACGTTCGATTCGGCGACCAGCGCCGCGCTGGAGAAGATGGGCTACACGCTGAAGCAGCGTGGGTCCTGGGGTTTCATGAACGTCGTGACCTGGGATCACAAGACCAACCAGCTCGACGCGGCCAGCGATCCACGCCGCCCGTCGGGCCTCGGTGCAGTGCAGTAGGCCGGGTGTGAAAATATTCTCGCTACCCGGCAACACGCGGCAACGGGACGATGACGTCAGGTACCGTTGTGCACGGTCGCAGGTGAGCCGTAATGGTTGGCGAGCCGGCGCTACTGGGAATGTAAAGCAGCAGGCCCGGTCGATGACGACGGGGTTTGCGTGATGGATCTGAGCGGAGGGATGTCCTGGCGCTCGCTGATGTTGAATGTCATCGGAGCCTCTCTGGTACTCGCTGGTGTTGGCCTGGAAGCGCTGAATGCAAGGGGTTTGATCAACTATCGGGATGCTGCGCAGCGCCACGGTGGAGAAGTGATCGAACTGGGCTCCGACGCGCAGCCACAGGCAGGCCAGCACGGCTACATGGCCCGGGTCGTAGGCACGCCGCGGGTGGTCGAGGCGCCGCACGACCCCGAGTTCAACCAGACGGCGAATACGCCGGTACTGATACGCCGCGTCGAGATGTTCCAGTGGCGCGAGATCAAGATCGGCGGCAGCGTGCATTATGAGTTGGACTGGGTCGATCGCGCTGTTGACTCGAGCCAGTTCCAGGATCGGCGCGGACATGCCAACCCGGGCAGCTTTCCGATCAGCGGCAAACAATTCGATGCCGGCCTGGTGCAGATGGGCGGCTTCAAGCTCGATCCCACGCTGATCCACGCGCTGCCTGGCTCGACCGTGATCGCGCCCGATGCGGCTGCGTTGCCGGAAAATCTCGCGGTCAGCTTCAGTCGTTACGAGGACCATCTGGTTACCAGCGCACACCCGGGAGATCCGCGGTTAGGCGATCTAAGGGTGAGCTGGGATGGAGTGCCGTTGCAGCAGATGACGCTCGTGGCGCGCCTTGACGGCGCCCTACTGGAAGCGGCCACAAACACTGCCGATGGTCAGGGTTACCAGGTGCAGGTTGGCAACGTGCCGTTGCTGGACCTGTTTCCAGACCTACCAGTGCCGCCGGAATTCGTGAAATCCTGGCGAATCGTCAGCGTATTGTTGGCCGCTTTGGGGGCGTTCGTATTGCTCTCGGTCCAGGGTCGCCGCAGGCGCCCAGACCCACTGCTGGCGCTTGGCCTGGGCGCAGCTGGCGTGGGCAGCGTGGCCAGCATCATGTGGCTGGGTGGCGAGAACGCCACGGCATTGGTCGGCTGGCTGGTGGTTGCCCTGGTGGGCGCCGCGCTGTCGGTCTGGTGCGTGCGGCGTCGCGCGCAGTAGACAGGCGACTACCGCGGCTGCTCAGTCTCGTGGCTCGCGCATGTCTGTGTGCTCGATGAACCACAGCCCCGCGAACAATTTTGGATCGATTGAATAACCCTCGGCGGCGCGTGCGAACAACCAGTCGCCGGCCTCGCTGCGCGGCACTTCGTGCACCACGATGTTCTCGGTCTCATCGCCGCCGCCAGGGCCGACCTTCTCAAGCGCCCAGGCGCGCACGAAGGTGATCATTTCCGTGCTCATGCCTGAGGAAGACGGGCCGCAGTGAACGAACTCCACGCGCTGGCAGCGATAGCCGGTCTCTTCCTCCAGCTCACGCTGCGCCGCCATCAGTGCGCTTTCGTCAGTCTGGTCGACCAGGTCGCCGACCAGACCGGCCGGCATCTCGATCGTGTTCTGCAGGATGGAGACACGGTATTGCTCGACGAACAGCACCTTGTCCTCTGGAGTGACGGCCAGGATGATCACTGCGCCGCCGGGGTTGTTGCGCTCGGCGTACTCCCAACGGCCACGTTTGCGCAGGCTGAGCCAGCGGCCCTCAAACAGGGTTTCGACCGGCGCAGAAGCGTCGGCGGGGATGTGATTGGCTGGGTCGTTCATCGGTGCATTCAGATCGGGGTGGCGAAAGGTCATGTTGACCGCTCGGACGCGGCCGGACAACCCCGAACTTGATTTGAGCCGAACAACAGCTGCTATGGCCGCTCCCACCGGCAAGAGGACTCCGAGGAACCTCAGCGCAGCAGCGCGTGCAGGCGACTGCGGGTGAACGGGCCGAAGTGCAGCTGCTCGCACAAGGCGAGCAGCTGATCGGCCGGTCGATGCTGGCGCTCCAGGGTTTCAACGAGGCTGGCGCCGGGTGCGTCCAGCGCGATGCGGGTCAGCCGCCGGCACATCCGTGCCTGTTCGGCATGTTCGCGCAATTTCACCGCGCAGCTGGCCGCGCCACGGATGCGCAGAAACTCCACTTCGTCGATGCGCTCCAGCAAAGCATCCAGGCTGCCGAAATGGCTGAGCAATGCGGCCGCCGTCTTCGCGCCGATGCCGGGCACACCAGGGATGTTGTCGACTGAATCGCCGCACAGGGCGAGGTAGTCGGCGACCTGGTGCGGATGCACGCCGAGCTTTTCGTGAACGCCGGCCGGTCCCCAGCGCAGGCCGCGAGCGTAGTCCCACTGCTCGTCGTGCTCGCCGAGCAGCTGCCCGAAATCCTTGTCGGCCGACACGATCACACTGCGCCAGCCCAGCGCCCGCAGGTTCCACACGGTGCTGCCGATCAGGTCGTCGGCCTCGTAGCGGTGATCGATCATCAGGTGCACGCCAAGCGCCTCGGTGATCGCGCGGCATTGCACGAACTGCCGCTCCAGGTCGGGGGGCGGCAAATCGCGGTTGGCCTTGTAGGCAGGGTAGATGGCGTTGCGGAACGAGCTGGTCAGCGAGGCATCGAATGCCACAGCGATGTGTTCGGGCCGAACGCGCTCGAGCAGTTCGCACAGGAAGCGGGTAAAACCGTGTACGGCGTTGACCGGGTGGCCGTCGCTATCGAAGAACTCATCGGGCATCGAATGCCACGCGCGGAAAACGTACAGGCTTCCGTCAATCAGATGGACGGCGGGCGGCCCATTCAATGAGGCGTTCACGGTGTCCATGTGTCGAGCACGTCGGCTAGCGCTGGCCGGTCGCGGTCGGGAATGTCGATCTGCGGCGTTCCAATGTGGACGAAGCCCACCACGTGTTCGTTCGTGGCCAGCCCGAGCACCGCGGCGGCATCGCGATCATAGGCCGCCCAACCGGTAAGCCATTGCGCGCCGTAGCCGAGCGCGTGAGCGCCGAGCAACAAGTTGTAGGCCACGCTGCCGGCGCAAAGTCTCTGCTCGATCTCGGGCACCTTGGTGCTGGCGTCGATCCGCGCGATGACGGCGATCACCAGCGGGGCGAACGTGTAACGCCGGCGTTCCTTCTCCAGCTTGGCGCCAACCATTTCGGGATTGTTGCGCATGCCGACCTCAGTCAACTGCTCGCCGAAGCGGTCTTTCGCCTCGCCGCGCAGCAGGATCAGCCGGAACGGCACCAGTTTGCCGTGGTCGGGTACGCGGATCGCCGCTTCCAGCAGCGCGTTCAGCGCGGACTCGTCGGGTGCAGGTTCGCCGAGCTGGCGCGAGGGTACTGATCGGCGTTGCTGCAGCAGGGCGAGGGCGTCAGGCATGGAGCGGCTCATCGGGTGGAAACGCCCATGCTACTGGGCCAGCTGCCGAGGCGCGAACCTCAACCAGTTTGTGGCAGCTTGAACGAGTCGGGCAACAGCTCGGCCACGGTGCTTTCCCGGACGTCCCCGCCCAGGTTGGCCAGCAGCACCGGCATCGTCTGTTCGCACAGCTCGGCCATCACCTGGCGGCAGGCACCGCATGGGCTGACTGGTTGCGGCATGTCGGCGATCACCGCCAGCGCAACGAAGTCGCCGGGCTGGCAACCGGCGGCAATCGCACTGAACAGGGCGGTGCGCTCGGCACAGTTGCACAGGCCGTAGGCGGCATTCTCCACGTTGCAGCCGCCGAAACGGCGGCCGTCGCGGGTAAGCACGGCGGCGCCGACATGAAAGTTCGAATAAGGTGCGTAGGCTTGCTCTCGCACCTGGCGCGCGAGGGTCAGCAGATCGTCCAGTACGGCGGTACTTGCGGGCATCGTGGTCTCCGGCGATGACCCCGACGGCGCTTCACATGGCGGGGCGGCGAGCCAGCTTACTCTTGCGCGGCAGCGCGGATCAAAGCCGTTACGGTCAACTGCCGCTAAGATGTCCGAACCAGTCCATAAGGGATCGCACCATGCCAGTCACCATTGCCGCCTTGCGTGAGACCGCCGCCGGGGAGCGTCGCGTGGCGATTACGCCAGAGATGGCGAAGAAGCTGCGCGGCAAGGGGTTGCGCGTGCTGCTGGAACACGATGCCGGGCGCACCGCCGGTTTCCCCGACAGCGCGTATGTCGAGGCGGAGTTTGCCGATAGCGCCAGTGTGCTGGCCCAGGCTGACTTGCTCGCCTGCGTGTTGCCACCGGATGACAAGGTGTTCGCGGGCATGCGCGAAGGCTGCGTGGTAGTGGGCCAGCTGCGCCCGTATGGCGCGACGGAACGCATCGCGGCGCTGAGCGCGCGCAAGCTCAGCGCGTTTTCGCTGGAACTGCTGCCGCGCACTACGCGCGCTCAGGCGATGGATGTGCTTAGTTCGCAAGCGGCAGTGGCTGGTTATCGGGTCATGCTGATTGCCGCCGAGGCCTCTCCGAAGTTTTTTCCGATGCTTACCACCGCCGCCGGCACGATCCGGCCCTCGAGGGTGCTGGTGATTGGCGCCGGTGTGGCCGGCCTGCAGGCGATTGCCACCGCGCGCCGGCTCGGTGCGCAGATCGAGGGTTACGACGTGCGCCCCGAAACGCGCGAGCAGGTCGAGTCGCTGGGCGCGAAGTTCCTGGAACTCGGGGTCAGTGCTGCAGGTAGTGGCGGCTATGCACGCGAGCTCTCCGCCGAGGAGCGCGCTGCCCAGCAGCAGGCTCTGGCTGACCATCTGAAAGCGTTCGACGTGGTGGTGAGTACCGCCGCGGTGCCGGGTCGGCCAGCGCCCAAGATCCTCACCAAGGCGATGGTCGAAGGCATGAAGCCGGGTGCACTGATCGTGGATCTGGCCGCCGAGAGCGGCGGCAACTGCGAACTGACTCGACCCGGCGAGCGGGTCGAGCATGGTGGCGTGGTGATTCTCGGCCCGTTGAATTTGCCGGCCGGCGCGCCGCTGCATGCCTCGGAGATGTACGCGCGAAATGTGTACAACTTCGTCGAGTTGCTGGTGCATGAGGGTGAACTGAAGCCGGATTTTGACGACGAATTGATCGCCAAGAGCTGCCTGACGCATGCTGGAGAGGTGCGCTTCCAGGGGTAAGCGGTTGAGGCGTATCAATCACATGAATTTGCCCGGCAACCTCGATGGTCGCCGGGCTTCCCGTATGATGCAGGTTCGGATGAACGCAGCTGGAGTGGAGTCATGATCGACGGTTTCTTGGCGTTGTACATCTTCATGCTGGCCGCCTTTACCGGCTACGAAATTATCGCGCGGGTGCCGGTGATCCTGCATACGCCGCTGATGTCCGGCTCCAACTTCGTGCATGGCATTGTGTTGGTGGGGGCCATGATCGCGCTGGGCCACGCCCAGACCACCTTCCAGATGGTCATCGGCTTCATCGGCGTGCTGCTGGGTGCCGGTAACGCCGCCGGCGGCTATGTGGTGACCGAGCGGATGCTGGAGATGTTCAAGTCCAGCAAGCCCGGCGCCGGCAAGGGGGCCAAGTGATGATCTGGCTACCGAGTGTGATCAAGGCGTGCTATTTCATCGCCGCCGTGCTGTTCATCCTGGGCTTGAAGAAAATGAGTTCGCCGCGCACCGCGCGCGGCGGTATCGTCTGGGCCGGCTACGGCATGGTGGTGGCGGTACTGGCCACGTTCTTCCTGCCGGACATGCACAACCTGGGACTGATCATTACTGCGGTGGTGATTGGCGTGGCAGCAGCCTGGTGGACCGGTAAGCGGGTGGCGATGACCGCGATGCCGCAGATGGTGGCGCTGTACAACGGCATGGGTGGCGGCGCGGCGGCGGCGATCGGCGCGGTGGAGTTGATCGGTTACGTGCGCAACTTCGCCTTGCTGCATCCCGGCGGTGTGCTGGATACCTCGCCGCTGCAGACCGAGGCCTGGGCGATCAACGCGGCTTCACGCATTCCCGAGGGCCTGACCCTGCTGTCACCGATCGAGCTGACGCTGGGCGTGCTCGGTGCGCTGATCGGCGCGGTGAGCTTTTCCGGCTCGATGATTGCGTTCGCCAAGCTGCAGGGCTGGATGGACAAGCGTTTTGTTTTCCCCGGCCAGCGCGCGGTGAATTTGCTGTTGTTGGCGGCTGCGGTCGTTGTCGGCGCGATGATTGCTTCGGGTCATGGCAGCCCGGGGCTGATCGTGGCGTTCTTCGCGCTGGCGCTGCTGTTTGGCCTGATGATGACGCTGCCGATCGGCGGCGCCGACATGCCGGTGGTGATCTCGCTGTACAACGCGCTCACCGGCCTGGCAGTGTCGTTCGAGGGTTTCGTGCTGGGCAACGAGGCGATGATCATCGCCGGCATGGTGGTCGGCGCCGCCGGCACCTTGCTGACCCAGCTGATGGCCAAGGCGATGAACCGTTCGATCGGCAACGTGCTGTTCGGCAGCTTCGGTGCGGCGGGTGGTGAGGCGCAGGCGATCGACGGTGCGCAGAAACCGGTCGATGCCGCCGACGCGGCGGTGATGATGGCTTATGCCGAGCGCGTGGTGATCGTTCCCGGTTACGGTCTGGCGGTGGCCCAGGCGCAGCACAAGGTATGGGAGTTCGCCCAACTGCTGATCAAGCGCGGGGTGAAAGTGAAGTTTGCGATCCACCCGGTGGCCGGCCGCATGCCTGGCCACATGAACGTGCTGCTGGCCGAAGCCGGAGTGCCGTACGACCTGATCGCCGATATGGAAGACATCAACCCCGAATTCGCCAACACCGACGTGGCGCTGGTGATCGGCGCCAACGACGTGGTCAACCCGGTGGCCAAGACTGATCCGGCCTCGCCGATCTACGGCATGCCGATCCTCGACGTGATGAACGCCAAGCAGGTGATCGTGATCAAGCGCGGCAAGGGCACCGGTTTTGCCGGCATCGAGAACGCGCTGTTCTACGCTGACAACACCCGCATGTTGTACGGCGACGGTCAGGCCGCCGTGGGCGAGCTGGTAAACGAAGTGAAAACAGTCGACGGCTGAGATTTGGCCTCAGGTGCGGCGGCGCGCGCGCTGTGCGAACCACGCGGCCAGCAGCATCGCCAGCACGGTCCAGGCGATGTCCGCCGGCGTCATCGCCATCCGCGCCAGTTGCCACAGCATGGCGATGCCGGCGGTGCGCAGCGCATCGATCAAGCCCAGGCCCAGGTTGCCGGCGATCTTCACGCCGGCGATCAGCATGTTCACGTAGATAGCGGCCAGCGCTGTAGCGCCAGCGGCCAGCAGCATGGCGCCGAGACCGGCCCGCTGCACGCCGGCACGGATGGTCCAGGCCAGGATAACCCCGAGTGGCACCGCCAACCACGGCAAGGGATGGCGCAGGTACAGAGCCAGCACCATCCACACGGCCCCCGCGGCGAGCCCAAGCATGACCGCGCTGAACAGCGCGAACAGAAACAATAATCCGCTGCGCACGCTCATTGGCGGCGCACCGGCGAAGGGGTGCAATCCATCGTTTGATCCATCGGCAAAGCCGCCATCATAACGTGTGCTGACAGGTGGGTTGGGGCCGGAAAACATGGAGTCCGCAGGCGTTGATCTGATCTGGAACAAGCGCCCGCGCTTCTTGGGCGGCATAATGGGCACTTGGGTATGGCGTGTTGCCGTGCCCGCAGACACGGGATTGGCGTTGGCATGAGTGGTTTCAGTCTGAGCAGCGAACCGGTCACCTTGGTGCGTGATTGCAACGCGGTGATGGTGCCCCAGGGCGATGTGGTAACCCTGCCGGCCGGCCAGATCGGCTACATCACCCAGGCCCTGGGAGGCAGTTTCACGGTCTACGTGGAAGGTAACCTGTTCCGCGTGGCCGGCGACGATGCCGATGCGCTGGGCAAGGAGCGGCCGGTGCCAATCGAGGTTCCGCCGAATGCCACCGATGCCGACGTGGAGAAGCTGGCGTGGGACCAGCTGCGCACCGTGTTCGATCCGGAAATTCCGGTCAACGTGGTCGAGCTTGGACTGGTCTACGACCTCAGCCTGGAGCACGCCGAATCCGGCGAGCGCAAGGTTTACGTAAAGCTCACCCTGACCGCGCCCGGCTGCGGCATGGGCGACATTTTAGTGGACGATGCGCGCACCAAGCTGGAGATGATTCCCACCGTCATCGAAGCGGAGGTTGACCTGGTGTTCGACCCGCCGTGGAACCATACGATGATGTCCGACGAGGCCAAGCTGGAAACCGGCATGCTTTGACTGCAGGCCGATGATCTGGCCGTATCAGGCCAATCGAGGGTAGGTCGCATGCGTTACGGCGCGATTTCCTCGAAGCGGTTCGCGTCGCGATTCTTGCGCACCCTGGCCGGGTCCCATACGCGGCCGTTCATGGTGATGTAAACACCGTCGGGCAGCGTCTGTACGGCAGCCACCGCGCAGCCGATGTTGAACACCGCGTCGGAGCCCTGGAAACGCGCAGGATTCAATGCTCCGGTCAGCACGATCACCTTGCCCTTGATGCTGGCCAGCTCGCGCGCCGTTTCCACCATGGTGTCGGTGCCGTGGGTGACCAGTACGTGGCGATACGGCTGCGCCTCGATGGTGGAGCGAACCAACGCGCGATCCTCCTCGCCCATGTGCAAGCTGTCTTTGCGCAGGATCGGGATCACGTCGAAGTCGAAGGCGACGCCCAGATGACCGAGGATCTCGCCGATCTGCGGCGCACCGATCTTGTAATCCGACTTGTCGTCGAAATAGATCTTGTCGATGGTGCCGCCGGTGGTGACGATAGTCAGATGCTGCATGTCGGTCGCCGTTGAGGGAATCAACGTATTTTACCCGTGCGTGCATCCGCGTGCCGTCGGTCCCGGCGGGGCTGGTTAGCCAAGCAGCAGTTTCGTGTTGTCGGCGTCCGGCGTGACCAGCCGGACAAGGCCTTGGTTGACGAAGCGCTTCAGTGCAGCCGCGGGGCGGCCATCGCCGTGGGCTTTCGACCAAGTCGCTTGTCGCGCCAACAGCGCCGCTGCGGCGCAGCGCGCGAGGGTGAAAGCGAAGCCGCGCGCGCCCGCCTCCAGCATGTGGCGCTCGCCGCCGTGCTGATCGAGCCAGCGAGCTGCGGCGTCCAGTGTTTGCTTGATGGCGCTACCTGCATGCATGTCGTCGTTGCCATCCAGCCAGCGGGCCGTGGTAGTGCGCAGTGCGCCGAGACTGTCACCGGCCAGGGCGCGCAGGCTGTCCAGCGACAGCACGTTGGTGGTGCCCTCCCATATCGCATACACCTGCGCGTCGCGCAGCAGTTGCGGTAAACCAGTGTCTTCGATGTAGCCGGCGCCGCCGAAGCACTCCAGCGTTTCGGAGCAGATCTTCACCGCCAGTTTGCCGGTCCACAATTTTGCCAGCGGAGTGAGCAGGCGCAGTACGGCGGCTTCCTCCGGCGAAGCCTCGCCATGCTCGACGCGGCCAAGCAGGTGCGCCACTTCGAAAGCCAGCGCGAACGCCGCTTCGAACTGTGCCTGCATATCGGCCAGGGTCTGCGCGTGCAAGGGTTGCTCGATCAACGGACGGCCAAACGCCTGCCGTCGCGTGGCGAAATCGCGTGCCAGGTTGATTGCACGCGCCATGCTGGCTATCGCACAGATCGCGTTCCAGCCGCGGGTAATGTTGAGCATCGGCGCCACCTGGCGCACGCCATGGGCGAGCTCGCCCAGCGGCCACGCAGGCAGGCCGTCGAGATGGATCTCGGCGGTGGGTAGTTCTTGCGTGCCGAGTTTGTCCTTGAGCCGGTCGATGATGAGTTCCGGCTTGCGCCACTCACCGTCCATGGTCTCGACGTAGAACAGTGCCAGTGCACGGGTGCCGCTGCCGGCACCCTCCGGCCGCGCCAGCGCCAGCGCAGTCTCACCGACCACCGCCGAGCTGAACCATTTGCGACCGTAAAGCCGCCACTGACCATCGGCGTCCTGCCGCGCCACGGTCTCGGTGTTGCCTACGTCGGAGCCGCCGGTGGTCTCGGTCATCCACTGGCCGCTGAGCCAGAAGCTTGAGGCGTCGCGACTGAGGAATTTTGGCAGCACGCGCTTGATCAAGTCGGCATTGCCGGAGGCTTTGATCGCCGTGGCGGCGCCATCGGTCATCGCGAGCGGACAGGTATAGAACTCGCTGGCCACGTGATAGAGGTAAACGCGGGCAAATTCTTCGAGGCGTGCGTGCGCGTGGTCGGCATAACCGGCGGCGAGCACCGCGTGGCGCGTAGTGAGGTGCGGGCCCTCTTGCCAGGCGGTGGTCAGTTCGATGCGGTCAATCCGTTGCCCCCAGGCGCCCCACTGGGTCAGCACTGGTTTGCTTCTCGTGGTGGTGCTGGCGCGTTGCCACGCCATCAACGCGTAATCGCCCAGCGCATCGAGATCGGCGTCGAGCGCCGCGCGGCGCTCGGCGGGGAGCACTCGGTCGAGCAGGCTCAGCAACAGGCGATCGCTGCGGTAGGGATGGGCGAGTTGCGGTGCGTCTTGCAGGAATGCCATGGGAAACTCCCGATGTATTACGTAGCGCAGGAGCCCGCTTGCGGGCGATGCTTCAGGTCTAATACGCGATACAGATCAAAGCAAGAGCAGCGCCCGCAAGCTGGCTCCTACGCAGGATTGCGCTTGCGCCGGACTCCGGCGCCGAGGGTGCTGATCAACAGCAAGGTAAGCACGATCTCGACCAGCGCCAGCCAGCGTTGTTGCGGGGCGCTCCACGCTTCGGATACGCCGTGACAGAAGTAGAACAGACTCAGGATGCCGACCCATAGCAGGGCGCGCCGCGGGTTACGCAGGGCCAGCACGGGAAGCAACAATGGAATCACCGTGATCGCCAGCAGCAGCCAGGTCGGAATTGTTTGCGGTGGGAACCACCAGGCGTGCCAGACAATCTGCAGCAAAGTCAGTGCCGCCCAGACGAACAGCCCGATGCGTTGTTCCATAGGCAACCGTGAAACCTGCGCGTTCATGCGGTTGTCGCCAGCCGGCGTGCGACATCGGCGAGGCGCCGGCCCAATGCTCGGGCCAGTTCGCGTTCGTCCTCGCTGATCGGGTTGTCGCCTTTGGGGCCGGCGACATGGCTGGCGCCGTAGGGGGTGCCACCGGTCCGGGTGCTGGTCAGCCTGGGCTCGGTGAACGGCACGCCGACCAGCAGCATGCCGTGATGAAGCAACGGTAGCGCCATGCTCAGCAGGGTCGATTCCTGGCCGCCATGCATGGTGCTGGTGGAGGTGAACAGGGCCGCCGGCTTGCCGGCCAGGGTGCCGCTGGCCCACTCGGCGCCGGTGGAGTCGAGAAAATGTTTCAACGGTGCGGCCATGTTGCCGAAGCGCGTCGGGCTGCCCATCGCCAGTGCGACGCAGTCGAGCAGGTCCTGTTTTGCCACGTAGGGCGCACCATCTGCAGGCTCCGGTGGCTGCGCCACTTCGGTCACCGGCGCAACCGGCGGCACCTGGCGCAGGCGTGCGAGCATGCCGGGCACTTCCTCGATGCCGCGGGCGATCAGACGCGCCAGCTGGGCAGTGTGACCGCTGCGGCTGTAGTACAACACCAGGATTTCTTGATTCATGCAGCGTCGACTCGCACGATTGAGGCGTTCACGGCCAATACGCTAGTGTACCGTTCGATATGGGTGGCAGCTGGTTGCCGCTGACAAAGGATGCCGATGGCCCGCCGCTTCGTGTGGCAGCGCTTCGTCGACGACAAATGCTTCGAGACGGCCGGCGCGCTGTCGTACACCACCTTGGTATCGCTGGTGCCTCTGATGGTCGCTGTGCTGGCCATGTTTGCGGTGTTTCCGGTGTTCGAGGGCGCGCGCGACACCTTGATCAACTTCGTGTTCACCAATTTCGTGCCGGCCGCCGGCGAGAAGGTACAGTCGACCCTGCAGAGTTTCGCCGATAACGCCAAGGGGCTGACCGGGGTCAGCATCCTGATCATGCTGTTCAGCGCGCTGTCGATGATGATCAGCATCGAGGACCGCCTGAACCGGATCTGGCGGGTGCACCAGCCGCGTCGCTGGGGTTCGCGCCTGCTGTTGTATTGGGCGGCGCTGACGCTGGGGCCGATCCTGGTCGGCGGCGGCATCGCGGCGACTTCGTACGTCACAGCGATGCCGTTCCTGAGCGTGGCCTCGGATCAGATTCATACGATTGGGAGCAGTCTGCTGACAACGCTGCCGTTCCTGGTGACGTTCTTCACCTTGTGGTTGATGTACACGGTGATTCCCAACACCCGCGTGTCGCGCCGCGACACGGCAATCGGAGCCTTATTGGGCGCGGTGTTGTTCGAGATCGCGCGCTGGGGCTTCGGGCAATTCGTCGGACATGCGCAGACCTACCAACAGATCTACGGCGTGCTGGCGACGATTCCGATCTTCCTGCTGTGGATCTACCTGTCGTGGGTGATCGTGATCCTGGCCGCCTCGATCGCCGCCTCTCTGTCCGCTTACGAGTATCTGCCACCGTCCGAAACCCTGCCCGCAGGGGCTGAGTTTCTGGGCTTGCTGGTGGTGCTGGGAATGTTTGTGGATGCGCAGCGCCAGGGCGAGTGCGTCGACTTGGCCGAGGTGGGCCTGCGTGCGCCGTACTTGAGTGCGGGCGCCATTGGCAGTCACTTCGACGACCTGCAAGAGGCTGACATGATCCAGCGCGGCGAAGCCGGCGGCTGGTTGCTCAGCCGCAGTCTGGACAACACCGATTTGCTGCGCCTGTATCGTTACACCGATTGTCGCTTGCCTTTGCAGCCGCTCGAGGAGGCTGCGTCGGCAGGTATCGAGCTACCGTCGGAATTGCTGCGGCTGCTCGATGAACTGGCCTCTACGCTGCAGGTCAAACTAGGCACCCGGCTCGACCAGATCTATCCCCAGGCTGCCGATCCGGCGGCCGATACCGAGGAACTTCCTGCATGACCGCGTTCGCGATCCGCTTTCTCACCGCCGCCGTAATGCTGCTGGCCGCCATCGCACCGGCACGCGCGGTGATGCCGAGCCAGCCGACCTTGCACGTGGCTACGTTGGACGGCGGAACCTTCGACTTGGCCACGCAGCGTGGGCAGTGGGTGATCGTCAATTTCTGGGCGACCTGGTGCGTGCCGTGCATCAAGGAAATGCCGGATATTTCGCACTTCGTTGCCACCCACAAACAGGTCCGCGCGATCGGACTGGCTTACGAGGACAGTGAGCCGGCCGACATCAAGGCGTTTCTGGCCAAGCATCCGGTGGTCTACCCGATCGCTCAGGTCACCCTGGACAAGCCGCTGAAAGATTTCGAGGAACCGCGCGGCTTGCCGATGACGTATTTGGTCGACCCGAACGGCAAGGTGGTGCAGCAAAAGCTGGGGCCAGTGACCGAGGCGATGCTGAAGCAATGGATTGGTGCGGACTGATGCCGACGGTCCGCTTCATCGTCAGCGGTCGCGTGCAAGGCGTGTTTTTTCGCGCCAGTACGCGGGAGCAGGCGCTTGGCCTGGGTCTGGCTGGTCACGCGAAAAATCTCGACGGTGGCCGGGTGGAGGTGTTGGTCAGCGGCCGTGGCGAGGCGCTTGACGCCCTGGAGCAATGGCTCTGGCAAGGGCCATCTGCGGCGAGGGTGGAGCAGGTGTTTTGAGAAAAACTGACCGAACAGGATCTGTTCGGCTTTATCACCGGCTGAGTCGCCGCTCGCCGGGTGCGCGGCTCAAGCGCCGCTAAGCGCTTGCAGCAGATCGGCCTGGTGTTCGCGGGCCAGGGTGTCAATCAGTTCGTGCAGGTCGCCCTGCATCGTCTCGGGCAGGCGATATAAGGTCAGGTTGATGCGGTGGTCGGTGATTCGTCCCTGCGGGTAATTGTAGGTGCGGATGCGCTGGCTGCGGTCGCCGGATCCCACCTGCAAACGACGTGCTTCGGCCTGGACGGCAGCTTGCTTGCTCTGCGCCTCGTCAAGCAGGCGTGCCTTCAGCAGACTCATCGCGCGGGCGCGATTCTTGTGCTGGCTGCGTTCGTCCTGGCATTCCACCACGGTGCCGCTCGGCAGGTGGGTGATGCGGATCGCCGAATCGGTCTTGTTGACGTGCTGGCCGCCGGCGCCGGAGGCGCGGAAGGTATCGACCTTCAGGTCGTTCGGGTTGATCTCGATCTCGTCGATCTCGTCCAGCTCAGGCAGGATTGCCACGGTTGCCGCCGAGGTGTGGATGCGGCCCTGCGACTCGGTCTCCGGTACGCGCTGCACCCGGTGGGTGCCGGATTCAAACTTCAGCTGGGAGTACGCGCCCCGGCCCTCGATGCGCGCCACCACCTCTTTGTAGCCGCCATGCTCGCCGGCATGTTCGCTGAGCACCTCGACGTGCCAGCGGCGGTTCTCCGCATAGCGCAGATACATCCGGAACAGGTCGCCGGCGAAGATCGCGGCCTCATCGCCGCCGGTGCCGGCGCGCACTTCCAGGTAAATGTTGGCTTCGTCGCGTGGATCTTTCGGCAGCAGCAGCAGTTGCAGCTCGCCATCGAGATCGAGCAGACGTTGGTCCAGCCGCGCCACGTCATCGACGGCCATCTCGCGCAGTTCGGAGTCGTCCAGCATGGCGCGCGATTCGGCTAGTTCGCGCTCGGCCTGGTCGTGCTCATGCAGCGAGGCGGCGATCGGCTCGAGCTGGGCATATTCCTGCGACAGCTCGCGAAAGCGGTTGTTGTCGGCCAGCACCTCTGGTTGCGACAGCAGCAGGCCGATCTCCTGATGGCGTTCGGCGAGGGCTTCGAGCTTGCGGCGAATCGATGGCATCATGGGCAGGGCAGGGACGAGTGGTGAGGGGCGAGTTTCGAGTGAAGGCAGTAACGCCTCCCGCGAGGCGAGGGAACTCCGGTTTTGCGGCAGCCAGCCGCTCTCGCTACTTGTCCCTCGCCGCAGGCTCGTCTTCGTTTAGACCGTACAGCCGGCCGGCGGCGTGCAACAGGTCCATGTCGCCGCTGAGCGCGGCTTCGCGCAGGCGTACGCTGGGATGGTGCAGGAGTTTGTTGGTCAACGTGTTGGCGAGGAAAGCCAATGCGTCGTCCGGCGACTTGCCATGCGCGAGCATGGTGCGCGCCTTGACCAGCACTTCGTCACGATAGATTTCCGCATGGTGGCGCATGTCCAACGCCGGGTTCCGCAGCGTCAAGGCGCGGCGCCAGGCCATGTAACGATCAACCTGCAAGTCGATGATGGCATCGGCCTCGTGGGCGGCAGCTTCACGCGAGCGTCGGTTGTTGTCGATCACCTGGTGCAGGTCGTCGATACCGTAAAGGTAGACGTCAGGCAGGCTGGCGATGGATTCCTCGATGTCGCGTGGTACCGCGATGTCGACCATAAACATGGGCTTGCGCCGGCGTGTCGCCATCGCTTGTTCGACCATGTGACGGGTCACGATCGGCTGGCGCGAGGCGGTCGAGGAAATCACGATATCGGCGTCGGCCAGATGCTGCGGCAGGTCTGCGAGCGCAATTGCATAAGCGCCGTAGCGGCCAGCCAGCTCCTGCGCGCTCTCGAACGTGCGGTTGGCGACGATCAGGCGACGTGTCCGTTTCTCCGCCAGGTGTCGAGCGGCCAGCTCGATGGTGTCGCCGGCGCCGATCAGCAGCACGCAGGCGTCCTGAAGGTCGGTGAAAACCTGCTCTGCCAGCCGCACGGCGGTGAACGCCACCGATACCGTGTGGGCACCGATACGCGTATCAGTACGCACCCGCTTGGCCACCGCGAAGGTGTGTTGCAGCAGGCGATCCATGGGCCCTTTCAGGGCGTGCGCTTCGCGCGCCTGGCGGTAAGCGTCCTTGACCTGGCCGAGGATCTGCGGCTCGCCGAGCACCATCGAGTCCAGTCCGGTGGCCACGCGGAACATGTGGCGCACGGCATTTTGCTCTACGTGCCGGTACAGGAACTCATCCAGCTTGCCCGGAGTCAGATGGTGATGACGACTCAACCACGCCTGCGGGATGCTTTCCGCACCCGCTGCCACGCCCACGTAAAGTTCGGTGCGGTTGCAGGTGGAGAGGATCATCGCCTCCTCGACCCCGGGTTGGCCCGTCAGTTCGAGCAGGGCCGCGCCTGCGGCGTTCTCATCAAACGCCACCTGCTCGCGCAGGCTAACCGGCGCGGTGAGGTGATTGAGCCCGAGGGCGATCAGCGGCATGGCAGTAAAAACATCTCGACGGCAGGAATCCGACGTAGGCTAAGCTTGACGCTGCATCGCCCGGAAACGTTCCGGAGCGACGGGAGCAGGCATGTTGATAGAGGGTAGTGTGCGCAGCGCAGCACGCAAGTTCAAGCAACTGCGGCATTTTACGGCATTGGCAGCTCTGATGCTGGGTCTGGCGGCATGCGCGAATGCGCCATCGCGTGACGCTCTCGCGCCTACCGCCACGCCGCAGCCGCTGGCGCGGATGGTCGTGGCGACGCCGGACGCCGAGCATGATCTGGTCGCGCAATTGATGGCGGGCGAAATGGCGCTCGGCAAGAACGACCTGAAAACGGCATCTGCGCATTACGACAAGGCGGTGGCGCTGAGCCTGGACCCCAAGGTGGCCGAGCGGGCTGCTGGGCTGGCCATTGCGGTACATGACGGTGATGCCGCCAGGCGTGCGCTGGCTCGCTGGCAGACACTTGGTGTCAAGCCGGCCCAGCTTGCCCATGCGCGTGCTGAACTCGCGCTAGATCAAGGCGACGCGACCGACGCGGGGCGCCAATTGACGTTGCTCACCAGCAGCGGCGACAAGGACGCATGGCGGTTGTTCGGTCGTGTGCTGATCGGAGCGCGTGACCAGGCGCAGGCGGCTCGCCTGCTCGAGGCGCTGGCGACGCCGCAACGCCTGCCTGCCGAGCCCAGGGCCTGGCTGGCGATGAGCGAGCTTGGCGACAAGCTGGGCCGCCACGCTTATGCGATGGAGATCGCCCAGGCCGCGATGCAGCGCTTCGACAGTGCCGAAACCTACGCTTGGGCGGCGCAGATGAAGTTCAAGGATGGCGATCATCAGGGCGCCCAGGTACTGCTGAAGAAGGCGCTGGCCAAGGCGCCAAAAGACACGCATCTGCGGCTGCTCTACGCCGGCATGCTCAGTGAATCAGGCGATGACGCCGCAGCTGCGCAGTTGCTCGCACGCGGTACCCAGGATCCGGGCATCTACGCGATGCGCGCGGTGCTGGCCGCACGGCACAAAGACATCAAGTCGCTGGCGGCGCTGTACAGCGAGTTGGAACGGGCCGCACCCGAGGTGCGCTCGCGAAATACGTACCTGCTCGGCCAGTTGGCCGAGATGCAGCACCTCGAAAGCGAGGCGCTCGACTGGTACGGCCAGGTTGGCGATGAGGACCCGCATGTCTTCGATGCCGATCTGCGCAGCGCGTTGCTTTTGCATGAGCAAGGCAAACGCGACCAGGCCCATCAGCTGCTGGCGCAACTGGAGATCGACTACCTCGAACAACCCGAGCAGCTGCGCCAAGCGTGGCAGGCCGATGCCGAGCTTTACCTGCGCGAGCAAAATTACAGCCAGGCCGAAGCGGCGTTCAGCCGGGCGTTGCAGGTGATGCCGAAAGACCCGCGGCTGCTCTATGGCCGCGGTCTGGCCTATGCCGCCGCCGGTCAAATCGACCGGGCGGTGGAGGACTTCCGGCAGCTGCTGAAGATCAAGCCAGGCGATGTCGACGTCAGTAATGCACTGGGCTACACCCTGGTCGACGCCGATCGTGATCTGCCCGAGGCGCAGAAGCTGCTGGAAGTTGCCCGAAAGGCCAAACCAGACGATCCGGCGATCGCCGATTCCTGGGGCTGGCTGCAGTATCGCCTCGGTCATCTGGAACAAGCCGAACAGACCCTGCGTGGCGCGTGGCTGGCGGGCCGGGATGCCGATGTCGGGGTGCATCTGGGCGAAGTGTTGTGGAAGCAGGGACGTCGGCAGGATGCGCAGAAGATTTTCGACGAAGTGCGCAAGCTCGACCCGCGCAGTAGCAGTCTTCAAGAAGCGCTGAAGCGACTTCAACCATGAGGGCTTCGTCCCGGTTGAGGAAAGGGCGTGTTCTCGCGGTGATCCTGCCGCTGCTGCTGGCCGCTTGTGTGCCAGCGGTGCGCATGACGGGCGATGCCAGCCTACTGGCCGCGCAGAGGGTGCGCGAACAGGCGTTGGCTGGAGCCGATCACTGGGCACTGCAGGGCCGGCTCGGGGTGTCCGACGGCGATGCGGGCGGCAGCGGCAGCTTCAGCTGGACCCAGGACGGGGATCATTACGTGTTCGTGCTGCGCGCGCCGATCACCGGCAAGAGTTTTCGCCTGAGCGGTGGTCCGGCAGGTGCCTCGATCGACGGCCTCGACGGCGGCACGCTGCATGGGCCAGACGCCGAGGCGCTGATGCGCAAGGCACTCGGCTGGGAAGTCCCACTACGCGACCTGCGGGCGTGGGTGCTCGGCCTTCGTGCCGATGGTGGCCCGGCCGAACTCAGCTTTGGCGCGAACCGATTGCCCTCGTTGCTGCGCCAGGATGGCTGGTCGGTCGATTACCGCGCCTGGGACGAGTCCCGCCAGCCACCGCTGCCGACCAAGGTGTACGCCGCGAAACCTCCCTACAAGGTGCGCCTGTCCATCGAATCCTGGCAGTTTCAATAAGCGCAGCCGGTTGGGTTAGGCTTTGCGCCCCGCCGACGGTGTGGCCAGCGTGCAGATTTCCTATCCATCATGACCATCCAGATCGAACGCGCCCAGCCGAGCCATGTCGACACCTTGTGCGCGATCGAACGCAAGGCGGTGCAGTTGTTTCGTGGACATCCGGCATGGCCGGCCTACTCCGCCGTGTCGATGCCGGTCGAGCAGTTACGACAGGCAATCGATCGAGGCCTGGTCTGGGTGGCTGCGGACGAATCGCGCGAGCCGGTCGGTTTTATCTGGCTGGATACCGAACTTGACGACGGCGCCATCGGCGTCGCGGAGATCGACGTGCTGCCTGAACATGGCCGGCGCGGCATAGGAGCAGCCCTGCTGGAACATGCCTGCGCCTGGGCACGTGAGGCAGGTTATCGACGTATCGACCTGGGCACGCTGGCCGATGTGCCGTGGAATGCGCCGTTCTATGCGCAGCACGGTTTTGTCGAGGTCGACAAGAACGATCCTGCGTTCGCCCATCCGCGGCAGCGCGATCGCGACAATGGCTTTCCCGATCATTTGCGCGTGTTCATGAGCCGAACGCTGTCGGCGCCAGCACGCGGCGAATGGACCGCATGGCCGGCGCCGGCCAAGTTGAACCTGTTTTTGCGCATCATTGGTCGCAGGGAAGACGGTTACCACGAATTGCAGACAGTTTTCCGCCTGCTGGATTGGGGGGACGAGATTCGACTGCGCGTGCGTGATGATGGCGATGTTCGGCGTTTGCGCGGCGCGGGTGGGGTGGCGGAGAGTGACGACCTGACCGTGCGTGCAGCTCGCCTGCTGCAACGCCATACTGGCAGCGCTGCTGGCGTGGACATCGATGTCGGCAAGCGCATTCCCATGGGCGGCGGGCTCGGTGGCGGCAGTTCCGATGCGGCCACGGTACTGGTGGCGCTCAACCATCTGTGGCGGCTCGGCCTGAACGAGGATGCGCTGGCTGCGCTGGGTCGCCAGCTCGGCGCCGACGTACCGGTGTTCGTACGCGGGCGCTCAGCCTGGGCCGAGGGTGTGGGCGATCAACTCAGCCCGATCCGCCTGCCGCGGAGGCACTATGTGGTGCTGAATCCGGGAGAATCGGTGCCTACTGCGGCGCTCTTTCAAGCGACTGAATTGACACGAAATGCGCCGCAGGCGACAATTTCATCCTTCACTTCGGGCGAAACAGCCGAGAACGCCTTCCTGCCGGTCGTGCGTGCGCGGTATCCGCGAGTGGCTGAGGCGCTGGATTGGCTGAGTGGTTTCGGCGAAGCGCGGCTCTCAGGCAGCGGAGGCTGCGTGTTTTTGGAACTGCGCTCGCTGGCGCGGGCGCATGCCGTGGCAGATCGCTGCCCGGCGACATTCATGGCGCATGTAGCCAGCGGCATGAACGTTTCATCACTGCACGATGCGCTGGAGCGACAGCGCGCAAGTTGACGGATACAGGCAAAGGCACCACCGAACACAAAAAATACTGGGGCGTCGCCAAGTCTGGTTAAGGCACGGGATTTTGATTCCCGCATACGCAGGTTCGAATCCTGCCGCCCCAGCCACTTCATTGATGGTTGAGTTTCGAGGTAACACTTGTGGATACGTCCACCCCGCTGATGCTGTTTACGGGTAACGCCCATCGCGCGTTGGCCGAGGATGTTGCCCATCGCCTGAATGTACCGCTGGGCAAGGCACTGGTGGGCACGTTCAGCGACGGCGAGGTACAGATCGAGATCGAGGAGAACGTCCGCAAGCAGGAAGTGTTCGTGATCCAGCCCACCGGGGCGCCGAGCGCGGTCAACCTGTTCGAGTTGCTGGCGTTGACGGACGCCCTCAAACGCGCCTCGGCGACTAGCGTTACCGCAGTCATCCCGTATTTCGGCTATGCCCGGCAGGATCGCCGGCCGCGCTCGGCGCGGGTACCGATCACCGCCAAGCTGGCCGCCAGCATGATCGGCGCTGCAGGGGTGGACCGGGTGCTGACGGTGGACCTGCATGCTGACCAGATCCAGGGTTTCTTCGATATCCCAGTTGATAACGTGTATGCCTCGCCGGTGCTGTTGGCCGATATTTGGCGCAAATACAGCATGGAGGACCTGATCGTGGTCAGCCCGGACGTAGGTGGCGTGGTGCGCGCACGCGCGATCGCCAAGCGGCTGGATGATGCCGACCTGGCGATCATCGACAAGCGCCGTCCGCGGGCCAACGTGTCCACCGTGATGAACATTATCGGTGACGTCGAGGGCAAGACCTGCGTGATGGTCGACGACATCGTCGACACCGCCGGCACCTTGTGCGCGGCTGCAGTGGCATTGAAGGAGCGCGGAGCTCGCAAGGTGGTTGCCTACTGCGTGCACCCGGTCTTGTCGGGCGCGGCGATCAGCAATATCGAAGGCTCCCAGCTCGACCGGCTGGTGGTCACCAACACCTTGCCGTTGCGGCCTGAGGTACAGGCCTGCGCCAAGATTCGCCAGCTCTCGGTCGCCGAGCTGCTGGCGGAAACCATTCGTCGCATCGCCTTTGGCGAGTCGGTGAGTTCGTTGTACGTGGATTGATATCTACCGGAATGGGAAATAGGAAATCGTAGAAGCACGACTTTCGCGCTCGATGATTCTCCATTCTTGATGCCCCATTCCCGGCTCAACTCGGTTCCTCTGGTCGCGGGGGAACCATTCAAGTCGCCGCGAGGCGGCAAACACTAACCAAGGTAGTAAAAGAAATGGCCCAGAATCATGAAATCAAGGCGCAGAGCCGCAAGGACGAGGGGAAAGGTGCGAGCCGCCGCCTGCGTCATGCGAGCTTCGTGCCTGCCGTCGTCTACGGCGCCGACCAACCTCCCGAGAGCATCCAGATCGAGCACAACACGATCTTGCTCGCCGCCAAAAATGAGTGGTTCTTCTCATCGATCCTCGACCTGAACGTCGATGGCAAGGTGCAGAAAGTGCTGGTCCGTGACTGGCAGAAGCACCCGTTCAAGCAGCTGATGATGCACATGGATTTTCTGCGCATCAACGAGAAGGAGGCCATCCGCGTCAGCGTGCCGCTGCACCTGCTGAACAAGGAGAAGTCGATCGCCGCCAAGACTTCAGGCGTGGTCATTTCGCAGAACCTGACTGAGGTGGAAGTCAGCTGCCTGCCGAAGGACCTGCCCGCGTCCCTCGTGTTGGACCTGGTCGATCTGAAGCCCGGCGACATCGTTCATCTGTCGCAGGTCAAGTTGCCGGAAGGCGTCGAACTGGCCGCTGCGTACGGTGGCGAAGAAGGCCAAGACATCGCCGTGGTCACGGCCAATATGGTGCAGGAAGAGGTCGAGGAAGCTCCGTCCGAGGGCGATGCCGCAACTGCCGCAGCGCCAGCCGCTGCTGCGCCGGCCAAGAAGGACGACAAGAAGTAAGCCGCGCCGGTCCGTGTTCTGTAGGGGCACGGGCCGGCCCTGCTACACGTCCGCATGGCTGGTTTGCGCCTCATTGTCGGGCTGGGTAATCCCGGCGCCGAATATCTGCGAACCCGGCACAACGCCGGGTTCTGGCTAGTTGATGCCCTTGCCAGCGGTCAAGGCGAACGTTTCGCCTTTGACGGCAAGCTGCATGGTGAAAGCTGTCGCGTACGCCTCGGCGGCGAACCTATGTGGCTGCTCAAGCCAGCCACCTTCATGAACAAGAGCGGCATCGCCGTAGTTTCGGCGCTGCGCTATTACAAGATCGAGCCGGACGAATGCCTGGTTGCGCATGACGACCTGGACTTGCCACCGGGAACTGTGCGTCTGAAGTTTGACGGCGGCCACGGCGGCCAGAATGGCTTGCGCGACATCGTGGAGCATCTCGGTCACGGCAAGTTCCATCGGCTGCGCGTGGGCATCGGCCATCCCGGCCATCGTGACCAGGTCACGCCGTGGGTGCTGGGCCGGCCCTCTGCAGCGGACGAAAACGCGATCATCGACGGCATCGGCCGCGCACTGGACGTAATGCCGCTGGCGGCGGAGGGTCAGTTCGAGAAGGCGATGCAGCAATTACATACGGCGGGCGGGGCGTAGCGACCGCCGTCATTCCCGCGAGCCGTCTTTCAACAGCCGATGGGCTGGTCAAGCGGAAACCCATTGGGCCTTTACCCAGCCAGGGCAAGTTGGATTTCCGCTTTCGCGGGAATGACGCCCTGAACAGCACACAGTCCGGAGTCAACCATGGGCATCAAATGCGGCATCGTCGGTCTGCCCAATGTCGGCAAGTCCACTCTATTCAACGCGCTGACCAAGGCGGGCATCGCCGCGGCGAACTTTCCGTTCTGCACGATCGAGCCGAATGTCGGCGTGGTGCCGGTGCCGGACCCGCGATTGAACGCGCTGGCGGCCATCGTCAATCCGCAACGGGTGATTCCGACTGCCGTGGAATTCGTCGACATTGCCGGCCTGGTGGCGGGCGCGTCGAAAGGGGAGGGCCTGGGTAACAAGTTTCTGGCGCATATCCGTGAGGTGGACGCGATCGCCCACGTGGTGCGTTGCTTCGAGGGCGACGTAATTCATGTCGCCGGCAAGGTCGATCCAGTCGCCGACATCGAGACGATCGACACCGAGCTGGCGCTGGCCGATCTGGAGTCGGTGGACAAGGCGTTGAACCGTGCCGAGCGCGCGGCCAAGGCCAACGACAAGGAGGCACTGGCGAAGAAGCCGGTACTGCAGAAGCTCGCCGCCGGTCTCAACGAAGGCCGTTCAGCGCGCAGCCTCGGTCTGGACGAAGAGGAACAGGCGCTGGTGCGCGACCTGTTTCTGCTCACCCTGAAGCCACTGATGTACATCGCCAACGTGGCCGATGACGGCTTCGAGAACAACCCGCTGCTGGACGCGGTGCGTGAGCGCGCGCTGAGCGAGGGTGCCGAGGTGGTGCCGGTGTGTGCGTCGATCGAAGAAGAAATGGCGCAGCTGGAGGACGCCGATCGTGACGAGTTCCTGAAGGACATGGGCCTGGACGAGCCGGGTTTGAACCGGGTGATCCGCGCGGGTTACAAGCTACTCAACCTGCAGACCTATTTCACCGCCGGCGTAAAGGAAGTCCGCGCCTGGCAGGTGAAGCGCGGCGCTACCGCACCGCAGGCGGCCGGGGTGATCCACACCGACTTCGAGCGCGGCTTCATTCGCGCTGAAACGGTGGGCTACGACGACTTCATCCAGTACAAGGGCGAAGCCGGCGCGGCAGCGGCTGGCCGCTTGCGCAAGGAAGGTAAGGAATACGTCGTAAAGGACGGCGACGTGCTGCATTTTCTCTTCAACGTCTAAGCCGTATTTGCCAAAAAAAGGGCGCACCCGCGGGTGCGCCCTTTTTTTCCGCCTTACCAGTTCGAGAACGTGATCCGGTGGCTGCGCCTAAAGTGCGCTGCCGCCAAACTTGTAGGTGAACTGCACGTAGTAGCTGCGCCCGGCAGCATCGAACCACGAGATGTCGTAGTAGGGGTACGACGTGTAGGACGGGTCGCGCGGCGGCACCTTGTTGAACAGATTGTCCACGGCCAGCGACAGCTGCGCATGGTCATTGAACTTGTACTGCAATGTGGCGTTGTAGCGATAGGTGGCATGTACCCACGCGGCATCGCCAGCCTCAGTGTCGACGCTCTGGTCGGCCGAGTCCGAATTGGGCAGTCGGCCCAGTCGCGAGCCAAACAAGGTCGCGGACCAGGCGTCGCGCGACCACGACACGCTTGCGCTGGTCTTTTCACGCGGAATGTCGAAACCGCTGTTGACCGCCAATTCGTCCAGCGTGGGATCACCGGGGAACTGTTGGAACAGATGGTCGCGGGTCCAGGTGTAATTGCCGGTGAGGCGGAACGTGCCGATCGCGGTTTCCAGCTTGTAGTGCGCGCTGGCATCGACGCCGCTGGTGCGCTCGTTGGCGATGTTGATCGGGTTGACGAAGATGCCGTAAAGGCCACCTGGGTCGACGCCACCGCCGGCCGGATGACGGTTCACGCGCGCGACCGCATCGACGCAGCTCGGTGAGGTCGGATCAACCGGGTTGCCATTCACGTCGGTACCGATACGGCAGTTGGCTTCCAGCTGCAGAATGCGGTCGGTGCTGAGATCCTGTACCTGGTTGCGCATGCGGATGTTGAAGTAGTCGATCGAGAAATCCAGGTTCTCGCTCGGCGACCATACAAAGCCGCCGGTCCACGAGGTGCTGGTTTCAGAATCCAGATGGCGGTTGCCGGTGCGCGTGCGGATAAGCCCTTCGTCGGAGTAGTCGCAGTCGGTGATGTCTTGGTCGGGCTCCTCAGTACGACAGCGGTAGTAGTCGTTACCCGAGGTTTCATCGTTGCCGATGCCGGCGTAGATGTAATGCAGATCGGGCGCACGAAACGCCGTGCCGTATGAGCCGCGCAGCAGCAAGGTATCGATCGGACGCCACTCCAGGCCGGCGCTGTAGGTCAGTTTGCCGGTCTTGTTGCCGGAGAAGCGGTACTGGTCGTAGCGTCCGGCGGCGCTGAGGTTGAGTGACTCCAGCACAG
>CAJDWA010000010.1_pt1 | contig 34922 bp, 33 predicted proteins | sample 7391461 | NCBI WGS metagenome assembly CAJDWA01 (sample SAMEA7055726, study PRJEB34461) | soil metagenome | biome: terrestrial ecosystem; feature: Peninsula; material: soil | place: Antarctica | collected 2016 | reverse complement strand
CGCTTTGCTCAACGCACAGCCCATGGGGTTTTATTCGCCCAGTCAAATTGTGCAAGACATCGCCCGCGCTCATCATGGGCGCGCGGGAGTGGCCGTGCTACCGGTCGATGTGCGCCACAGCGACTGGGATTGCACGCTGGAGGATGACGCGCGCGGTCGCGTTCAACCGGCACTCCGGCTGGGCTTGCGGCAAGTGCGCGGCATGCGCCAGGACGTAGCCGAGCGGCTGTCGATAGCACGTGCCCATCGGGCTTTCGTCGACGTGGTGGACTTGTGCACACGCACCGGTATCGACCGACGCCAGCAGGAATTGCTGGCCGAAGCGGGTGCCTTGCGCGGGCTGGCCGGCCATCGGCATCGGGCGAAATGGGTGGTGGCCGGGGTCGAGGCGCAGCTGCCGTTGTTCGGGCGAGCCAGCCCCGCCGAAGAAACCATCGTGCTGCCGGCACCGTCGGTCGCGGAAAACCTGAAGTCCGACTACGCGCGCACTGGCCTCAGCTTGGGTCTACATCCGCTGAAGCTGATCCGCTCGCGGCTGCGCGCGGCGCGCTTCACCGACTCACGCAGCCTGCGTGGTCAGCCGCACCAAAGCCAGGTGCGCGCGGCCGGCCTGGTCACCCAGCGCCAGCGTCCACAAACCGCTGGCGGAACCACCTTTATCACCATGGAAGACGAGCACGGTTTCATCAACGTGGTGGTGTGGAGAGATGTCGCCGAACGGCAACGGCGCGCGTATCTGGAGGCCCGTTTGCTCGGCGTGGAAGGGCAATGGGAAAGCGTCGACGGCGTGAGCCATCTGATCGCCCGACGCCTCACCGACATCAGCACATGGTTGGGTGCGCTGGATAGCCGCTCGCGCGATTTCCATTGAGTGGGCATGCTCGGCGCCGCGCGTGCCCGCCGGCCGGGATTCTGACGGCCACCACGTAATCAGCTAGGCTGCCGCTGGCTGTAAGGCCACGCTGCATGCCGGCGCCATCCGGCGTATTCATCCAGAGGTACAGGGGGCTTCATGGGCACTTCCGCGTTGGAGAGGATGGCTGCAGACATGGGTCTGCTCGGCTCGTTTTTCGCGCTTGCCGGCACGGTGCTGGTTGCGGCGCTCCTGCTCGCGCTGATCTTTCGCATCGTGGTCGGCTATTTTCCGAGTGTCCCGCGCGCGATCGGCGTGGTGCTGCTGACGACGGTCGTAGCGATCGTGGCTTCCATCGCGGGCCGGCTGATCCTGCCGTTCGACGTGGTGGGCTGGGTGGCGCTTGGCGTCGCCCTGCTGGCAGGTGCCGGATGGGTGGACTACCAGTTGCTGGCCAGCAATGGGCTGCGCGTCGGCTATCGCAAAGCCTTGCTGGTGCAGTTGATCTTTCTCGGGGCCTGCCTGCTGGTGTGGATGGCTTTCGCGGCAAGCAGCGTGGCCGTCTCTGCGGTCAGCTAGGAGTCTGTCGGACTTGACTCGGCCGGCCTGCGAATCCACCTGTATGGTCCATATTTCCGCCGATTTTTGGCCTATAGAACCACTATGGGCCTGCAAATCGACAAAAATCTGTCCTCACACAGTCGAATTCTCGACTCGACCGGTTAAGTCCGACAGACTCCTAATGGCAGCCGCTTGCCCTGCCACTCCCGTGGTGATGCGGTGTTCTCAGCCCGGACTGCGCTCGTTGCACAGCCGCTCACAGGGTTTCCATTGCGTTTTCGGCCGGCGTTGGTTGCACCCTGCCACCGTGCGCGGAATCAGTTAGGCTGGCGTCCCGCCGGGGAAAGTGGTTGGCATGAAGATGCCACCGAGCGGGTTTTCTTCCATTGCAAGTTCAGGGGATTTTATGGGTACTTCTTCGTTTGCCGCTTTGGCGGGCATGGGCATGTTCGCCATTCTGATCATGATTGTTGTCGGCGTCTTCCTTGGTGCGTTGATTCTCAGCGTCTCCTTCCGTCTGGTGGTCGGCTTCATGCCGTCCTACATGCGAGCCGTGGGTGCTGTGGTATTGACCTATTTTGCAGTGATTGTGGTGACGCTGATTCTCGGCATGGTGGTACACAGCAGTGTGCTGTCGATGATTGTGAACTTCCTCGTCGGCGCCGCCGTGGTGAACTATTTGTTGCTGGCCGCGGACGGCAGCCAGATCGGCTTCGGCAAGGCTTGCGTGGTGGAGCTGATCAACATGGTGATCGGCTTCGTATTGGCTTTGATCATCCTTGCAATTTTCGCGATGGCGTTCGGTACGGCCATGCTGGGCCTGCATTGATCCACAGGTAAACAGACCAAATGGCGAGGGCGGCATCCTGCCCTCACCATTTTTTTGAACGCTCACACCAGGATGGTGGCCACCCCGAAGCTGATCGCCATGATCACGGCTACCGCCATGCAGGCACTGCCCGGACGAATGCGGCGGGCATCGACACGTGGCACCAGTCGCCACAACAGCAACACGCCGATCAGCATGTCCAGCACCAGCATGGTGCGCAGCAATCCCGAGCTCAGCAGCGCGGCGTAGGGCGGATGCAGGTGACCCTCATACGCGGCGGTGCCGGCGATCAGCAACAAGCCGATCATGGCCCACAACAGACAGGCGAAATAAATGCGGTTGAACACCACCGGGCAGCGTTCGACCCAACGCAGCACCGACCAGCCGATCAGCGCGCACAACAACGCAGCCATGCTGCTGTACAGCACCCACCACAGTACGGTGCTGATCAAGGTAAGCACGGTGGTCATACGACTTGCTTGAACCCCAGTTTGCGAAACAGCTTGGACATCAGCCACGCGGGGCCGATCAGCAGGTAGGAAAGGTCGGTGAGAAAGCTGGGCTTGCGCCCCTCGTACTGATGCCCGATGAACTGGCCGATCCAGGCCACCACGAACACGCCGATCGCCCAGTAGCAAAGCTGTGCGGCGCCGAGCCGCCAATACAGGAAGTTGGTGAGCAAGCCGAGTAGGGCAAACACGACCAACAGGCCGCCCGCCAGTCGGTGCGAGCGCGGCCAGTACCAGTAAAACGCCAGCACCATCACCAGCACCGCCCACGAACCAGGACGCAACACAGAGAACGGCATCGGGATCGTCCATAGCAACGCAATTGCCGACCACAGGATCGGCGGCACGCAGAACCAGTGGAATACCTGATTGGTCGGATTGCGATGATCGGCGCTGTAGCTGTCGATCCAGTCCTGCATGGTGCGCATGGCGAAAGTCCCCGGTGGTGAAGTGCGATCAGTGAACACTGACCTTGGATAGCAGATTCAATACCAGCACGCCAGCTACGATCAGGCCGATACCGACCACGCCGGCCAGGTCGATCTTCTGGCGGAAGACGAGCACTCCGATCACGGTGATCAACACGGTACCGACCCCCGACCACACCGCGTAGGCAATCCCCACCGGCATTTGCCGCAAGGTAAGGCTGAGAAAATAGAACGCAGTGCCGTAGCCGGCGATCACGACCACACTGGGCCACAGCTGGCTGAAACCGTCCGAAGCCTTTAGCGCGCTGGTGCCGATCACCTCGGCCAGGATGGCCAGGGCCAGGCTGAGCCAGACATTCATCAGTCGAGCCGCAGGCCGGTGAGTTTGTGCAACGCCTCGGCGTACTTGGCCGCGGTGCGCGCGATCACCTCGTCGGGGATCACCGGGCCGGGCGCGGTCTTGTTCCAGTCCTGCGTCTCCAGCCAATCGCGCACGAACTGTTTGTCGTAGCTGGGTGGGCTGATGCCGGTGCGGTATTCGTCGGCAGGCCAGAAGCGCGAGGAGTCCGGGGTGAGCATCTCGTCCATCACGTACAACTTGCCGGCCGCATCCGTGCCGAACTCGAGCTTGGTGTCGGCGATGATGATGTCGCGCTCGGCCGCATAGGCGGCTGCCCACCTGTAGATTTCCAAGGTGGCGTCGCGCACCTGGTTGGCCAGTTCAATGCCAACGCGCCGGCAACTGCTGCGCCTGTTGCAGCCCGGCGGGCAGGGCGATGCCGCACAGCGAACCGGTGGCCAAGTAATCCTTCCAGCCCGAGCCGATCAGGTAACCGCGGGCGATTGCCTCCACTGGCACCGGCTTGAGCCGTCGCGTCACCACCGCGCGCCTCTCATACAGCTTGAGGTCGGTGCCGGGCGGCAGCACCTCGGCCAGCGGCACGTCAAGCAGGTGGTTTGGCACCAGGTGCGCGGTCTTGCCGAACCAGAAATTGGACATCTGGGTCAACATCTCGCCCTTGCCGGGGATCGCGTTCGGCATCACCACATCGAAGGCCGACAGGCGATCGGTGGCGACCATCAACAGCCGATCAGCGGACAGCGCGTAGACATCGCGCACCTTGCCGCGATGGATCAGCTCCAGGCCAGGCAGGTTCGATTGCGGCAGGATGGTGGGCACGGTGGCGGGTTCCACGAGACGGGAATCGTCTATTCTAGCGGTTGCCGCGGTGGCGCCGGAAACGTGATGCCGGGGATTTCGGGTGCGCTGCTAGAATTGGCGACCTTTAGCCCCATGTGTTGCCGATGCGCCTATTCCTGATTGCCGCGCTCTGCCTGGCCGCCTTGCCCAGCGTCGCCCAAACCCCGGCCAAACCAAGCCGGCTGGGCCTGTGCGCGGCCTGCCATGGCGACACCGGGCATGCCCACATGCCGGGCGTGCCGAACCTTTCCGGGCAGCGGCTGGACTATCTGCGCGACGCGCTGACGCAGTATCGCGACGGTCGCCGCAAGGTGCCGGTGATGCGTGCGGCGATCGGACCGCTTAATGATGCCGAGCTCGATGCACTGGCGCGTTGGTATAGCGAGCAGTCGCCGCAGGAGCGTCCATGAGTTTCACCTACACGCTCTGGTTTGCGTTCTTCGGGCTATTGATCGGGCATGCACCGGGCGCCGTTGTCGGCGGCGTGCTCGGCTTCATTTTCGACAACCTGCGCCACAGCCAGCGCCGCCAGGCCACGCCCGAAGCGGGTGGTTTCGTCGGGCCGCTGTTCACCCTGCTTGGTGCGGTGGCCAAATCCGACGGTCGCGTGTCGGAGGCGGAGATCGCGGTGGCCGAACGGCTGATGACGCGGATGGGCTTGGCCGCCGAGCAGCGCAAGCAAGCCGTGGCCAGCTTCAATGTCGGCAAGCAGCCGGAATTCGATGTCACGCGCACCATCGCCGAGCTGCGCAACTGGGTCGGTATGCGCCGCGACCACGCCTTCCCGGTGCTCGATGTGGTGATCGAGACGGTGCTGGCCGAAGGCAATCCCGGACCGGAAAAAATGTCGATCCTGCACCAGCTCGCCTTTGCGCTGCGGATCAGCGACATGGAATTGATGGCGTTGATGGCGATGAAGGGTTACGCGTGGAATGCCGGCGCCGGCCCTCAGGCTCGCGGTCGCACGTGGAACACCGGTACCGGTTATGTGCCGCCGCAACGCACGCCGCAGGGACCGGATCCTTATGCCGTGCTGGGTATCGAACGCACCGCCGATGAGCGCGCGATCAAGCGCGCCTATCGCAAGCTGATTTCCGAACACCACCCCGACCGCCTCGGCGACCTGCCCGAGGACATGCGCAAGCGCGCCGAATCGCGCGCCAGTGAGATCAATGCGGCGTATGACCGGATCAAGGAAGCGCGCGGGCTGAAATGAGGCGGGAGTTGGGAATGGGGAATGGTGGGAGCCGCTCCGTTGTGCCATTGGCGGCGCCAGCCTTCATAATCGCGTTGATTCCTGATTCCCGGCCCTGCCATGCCCAAACAAACCCCGATCATCGCCCCGTCCATCCTCGCTGCCGATTTTGCGCGCCTGGGTGAAGACACCGCCGCGGCGCTGGCCGCCGGTGCCGACTGGGTGCATTTCGACGTGATGGACAACCATTACGTGCCCAACCTTACGATTGGTCCGATGGTGCTGAAATCACTGCGCGGTTACGGCATCACTGCGCCGATCGACGTACATCTGATGGTCAAGCCGGTGGACCGCATCGTGCCGGACTTCGCCAAGGCGGGCGCCAGCCTGATCAGCTTCCATCCCGAGGCTAGCGAGCATATCGACCGCACGCTCGGGCTGATCAAGGAATCCGGCTGCCAGGCGGGGCTGGTGTTCAACCCGGCCACGCCGCTGGACTACCTGGATTACGTGATGGACAAGTTGGATTTGATCCTGATCATGTCGGTGAATCCAGGGTTCGGCGGGCAGAAATTCATCCCCGGCACGCTGGACAAGCTGCGTCAGGCGCGTGCACGGATCGAGGCCAGCGGCCGTGCGATCCGGCTGGAGGTAGATGGTGGCGTCACCGCGCAGAACATCGGCGCGATCGCGGCTGCCGGTGCCGATACTTTCGTCGCCGGCTCGGCGATCTTCCACGCCAGCGATTATCAGGCCGAGATCGCCGCCATGCGCACGGCCATCGGTTGAGCATATCTGCGGTGCTGCTTACGCTGACGACGATAGGCTGAGTCACGGCACTGGGTCAGCATAAAAAATCCCGGCAGCAACTCACCGTTGCACCGGGATAAACGTCGTCGGAGACGTGAGAGGAAACACCATGGATTGGCGTGTGCCGATGCGAAGGTTGCAGAGGGAGGGAACAACCTCCGCATCGGCACGTTCCACGGCAAAGAGGAACGCCCGCCAATCACAAGGTCTGACCGGGCCGATCGACATTGGTTCCCGCGTTCTGCATGGATTCTCGAGTCATCGTGTTCAGGTTCGCGTGGCGTGGCCATAGCACGCCGTGCAACGGTTCGTTGGGCAGTGTTGTGTCGGGCCGATGAGCGGTGACCGGCGGTGTCGCCACGCGGACCCGCCCGATGCCGTGTCGGCACACCGAGCCAGGCGATGGGAGCTTTGCTGATCCATAACCGCAGGCGTCGCGGACGCCCGAGTCGCAGCTGTGCCAACGCCACCCTGGCGTGAATCCAGAGAACATCGAGGCTGAGCCCGGCGGCAAGCATCAGCGCGCCTAACGTCAGCCAATGCCAGCAACGTCGGCTGTTCATGGCCGTTCACCCAGATACCCGTGTCGTGATGCTTGCATGCTGATTTCCTCTTGCAGTTGTCGGTGGCACGACTCCATTGCCGCACGGATTGCGGTTATGACGGGGGCGCGCTGGCGTCGCGATGTGGCGCGCTTGTGACGAAACGCGGGCGGCCTCGATACGCGCAGCTGTTACCAAAAAAATCCCCTCGCAAGCGAGGGGAAATGAACCACCATGTTGGACGGGACGGGGATTACAGCGGCTGCCAATCCGGGTCGGGCTCGTCCTGGCCCGAACCCGGCGCGATTCCCTTCGCGCCGGGTGGATCACCCTCCACGGCAAACGGGTTGAAGATCGATGGATCGGGACGGTAATGGCACATAGCGACCTCCTCAGTAGATGCCGATCAGCAGGCCAAGCAGCAGGGCACCCAGCGCCAGACTGACGCGCAGCGGCTCGAAGCTGCGCAGTTCGGCGTTCGGATCATGCTGGCTGGAATCGGTTTTCATGGTTGTGCTCGTGTTGGGAAACCTTCGATCACATCAAAGCGCCGTTTGCGGCTCAAGGTGCGGCACAACGGGGGCGATTTGCCGCTGGTATGTGGCGAAACGGTGGCAGTGGCCTTCGACGACTTGCGCCGGCGCGGCGCGCATAGCACGCTGCAGCCATCATTCAGGGAGTGCACCATGGGCCGAAGTATTGCCATCGTCGAAGACGAGCCGTTGATCCGCGCCAACTACGTCGAGGCGCTGAATCGCTTCGGCTACGATGCCCGCGGTTACGGCTCGCGCCAGGAAGCCTCCAGCGCGTTCGCGATGAAGTTGCCCGAGCTGGTAATCATCGATATCGGCCTGGGCGACGAGCCGGAAGGCGGTTTCGACCTGTGCCGCGAGCTCCGTGCGAAATCGGCGACCTTGCCGTTGATCTTCCTCACCGCACGCGATTCGGATTTCGACGTGATCTCCGGTCTGCGCCTGGGCGCCGACGACTACCTTAGCAAGGACACCAGCCTGCACCAGCTGGCCGCGCGCATCGCCGCGCTGTTTCGCCGGATCGAGTCGCTTAAGGCACCCGCATCCAGCGAAACGGTGATCGAGCATGGCCCGCTGAAACTGGAAGCGGAGCGGATGCGGATCACCTGGAACGGTGAGGACGTGCCGCTTACCGTCACGGAATTCTGGATGGTGCACACGCTGATCCGTTTTCCCGGTCATGTGAAAAATCGTGACCAGCTGATGCGCGAGGCGGAACTAGTGGTGGACGACGCCACCATCACCTCGCACATCAAGCGGATTCGCAAGAAGTTCATCGCGGTAGCGCCCGAGTTCGACGCAATCGAGACCGTGCATGGCGTGGGTTATCGGTGGAAACCGTGATCAAGCGTGCGCTTGGCGTCGCGCTCTTATTGATCGTCGCGGCGCTGGCGCAAGCCTCGCCGCCTGACGACGTGCTGGCGCACGGTGCCCGTGACGGCGATGCACCGGCGTGGGCGATTGCGGTGGACACACCGGCGGGCTGGACTCGCGACTGCTGTACCTACGCGCAGGCGATCGGGGTCAACGCGGTGTTGTACCAGGGCGAGTGGAGCGGCAAACCACAGCGCGTGATGGTGCTCAACGTCTGGCCACGCGAGCTGCCTAGCCTGGCCGCCGAACAGCAGGCAGATCGCCAGCGTTATCTGGAGCTCGATCCAGCCGGCAAGGCCTCCAGCTTTGCCGTGCGCCACCCGGACATGCCGTGCGAGGCCAGCATCTACGAAGGCAGCGACCACATCGACGATGTGTTGGTGTTCTGCGATCCGGGCAAGACCAGCGGTATCCGGCTGAGCTGGTCGATGACTTTCGACGACAACGACCCGTCGCGGCGTGCCTTGCTGGACGCGTTCATGCGGGTCGTGATGGCGTCGCGCTATCAGCAAGACGTGGCGCCGCCAGATCATGGCGGTTGATCAAGACCCGGTGACAGCATGACCTTGCGCCGGAAACTACTGCTGGTGGCGCTGTGCACGCTGGCGCTGCCGATTGCCGGCTGGTTCAACGTGCGGCAGATGGAGACCCTGTTGCGCAACGGCCAGGCGCAGGCCTTGCAAGCCTCGGCGCAAGTGGTGGCGCGTAGCCTGGTGGTGACCCACGCGGTGACGCCGGCCAGTGGTCCAAGCTGGTATGTGCAGCAGGCGGCGGGCTCGATCACCGTGGATGGCTATAGCGACGACTGGGCCCCGCTGACGCCCTGGAGCCAGTCGTTCGACCGGCGCGGCCAACTGCTGCTGGCTGAGGACGATGACGGTCTTTACCTGTATGCGCGGGTAGCCGATACCCACCGCACGCGCGCCGATACGGAAGACACCAACGCGCTGCTGGCCGATCATCTGATCCTCACTCTGGGCAACGCGGGTGGCCAACGGCGCTACCTGTTGGCTAGTGCGGCGCCAGGCCCGCTGAACGCGCTGCCGCTGGACCCGGCGGTCGCCGGCTTGCCAGATCAGCTCACTGCGCGCTGGCAGGAGGACGGCAGCGGCTATCAGGTCGAACTGCGCCTGCCGCGCCACATGGACTTGCGTGTGCTCGGCATGGGCGCCTACGACGCCAGTTCCGACGGCGACCGCCTGGCCTCAGAGACGCGCTTGCTGCAGCGTTATTCTTCCGCCCTCTCTAGCGAACTGGCGCAGTTGGTGCCCGACCGGGTGCAGGCGCGCGTGCTGTCGCCGGCGGGGTGGTTGCTGGCGCGCAGCGGCAGGCTCAACACCGCTCCCGGTGCAGATGGCCAGCCGGGTTGGTTTGCCTCGCTGGTGTATCGCTCGCTGCTGGCGGCCCGGCTGGAGGATGCCAACCCGTGGTCGCAGGACGTGCCGCGGCTGGATACCGCGGAAGTCGAGCGCGCGCGCGCAGGCAAGGCGATCAATGTGTGGCGCCAGGGCGAGGAACGCGGCAGCGTGGTGCTGGCCTCCAGCGTGCCAATCGTGCGATCGGGCAAAGTCGAGGGCGTGCTCTTGCTGGAACAGGCCAGTCGTGCCGTGCCGCTGCTGGCTAACCGCGCCCTGTTCGGGCTGCTGTTGACCAGCTTTGGCGTGCTGCTGGTGGCCGGCGGCGTGCTGCTGGCGTTTGCGACCCGACTCAGCCTGCGCCTGGCACGGCTGCGCAATGCAGTCGAACGTGCTCAGCTCAACGATGGACACATGGACGGTCAACTGGAGTCAGACCGCTTCCCGATGGCCGATGCACCAGACGAGATCGGCGACCTTGCACGCAGTTTCGAAAAGCTGTTCGTCGTGGTCGGCGGCTATACCGATTATCTGCGCACCCTGGCTTCGAAGCTGTCGCACGAACTGAACACGCCATTGGCGATCGTGAAATCGTCGCTGGACAACCTTGAACATGTCTTGCAGGAACATTCGGCGCTTCCGGACCAGGCCAGGCCTTACCTGTCGCGCGCGCGCGACGGCGTGGCGCGGCTGGGCGCGCTGGTACGTGCGATGAGCGAATCGAGCCGGATGGAGCGGTCGATCCAGGCGGCTGAACCGGAGGACGTCGATCTGCGCGAGGTGGTGCGCGGTTGTGCTGATGGTTACCGGCCGCTGATCGGTACGCGGCTTCTCGAGTGCCAGTTGCCGGAGGCACCGTTACCGCTGCACAGCGCGCCCGAACTGATCGCACAAGCGCTGGACAAGTTGCTCGACAACGCGCTCTCGTTTACGCCCGAGCACGGCTGGCTGCGCCTTGCTCTACGCCCCATCGAAGGCGGCGCCGAGATCGAGCTGGCCAACCAGGGGCCGTTGCTGCCGGAGGCGATGCAGGGCCGCTTGTTCGATTCGCTGGTCAGCTTGCGCGACAAGTCCACGCCTGGTGACGCACCGCATCTGGGCCTGGGTTTGTACGTGGCGAGGCTGGTGGCCGAGCGCCACGGCGGCAGCGTCAGCGCGCGCAACCTCGATGATGGCAGCGGGGTGGCGTTCAAGCTCACTTTGCATGGCATGCCGCGCCCACGGCTCGGCGGCTGAGCGGGCTTGCGAGGTGTCGATGACGCCGGTCGCCAGGTGACGGTGCGGGGGACAAAAGCTCAAGATTTTTCCGCTGCTGCCGTCACTTCATCAAGACGTTTTCCTGGATGGAGTGCCAGTCATGCACGCTGTGGACCTCAGCAGACAACCCTATCGGCGCCCGCCATTGAGTCGCGCCACCGATCCGCAACGCATGAACTGGTTGTGGCGACTGCTCTGCGAGGTGGCCGACGTAAGCTCCGCCGACGTGGTCGATGCACTGCATGCATCGCAGATCCCGATTGACCAGACCCGCGCCCGCAGCTGGGTCGTCAGCGACCGCGACGACGCCTTCTTCCCGATCTCGATTGCCGAAGTCGAGCGTAATCTTCGTGCCGTGCTCCAACTGCGCAAGACTATTCGCGAGAACAGTGAACTGGCTGGGATCGATGATGGTGAAGGGGAGCCGGTCCCGAACATGACAGACGGCAAGCATAAGGATGTCGACGGGGAGAGCGCGGCGTCCGCGACGCCGGAAGCCCATGTGACCGGCGCCGAAGAGAACAGCAGCCGCGGCGTATCTGACGCGGCCTGACCGGCGTGCGCCCATCGGGCACGTAGTAACGAAGGAGCCTCAGTCGGCTGATGCGGTAATGGCTGAGCTGCCCGAAATTGGGCACGCAGATGTGCCGACCGCCCGTGTCGAGCGACGGTGGGAGTGTGCTCTTCAACCAACGGTCAGTGTGCCGCAGGCTCCGTGGCCTCGGCGGCCGTGGCGGGCGCGGATGGGGCAGGAAGGATCGTGCCGGCACTGGCCGGCAACCGCCCGGGTGAATCTGCCGTCGCCGTGGCGGCTGCCGTGTCAGTGGTGGCCGGCGCTGGCGTTGAGGAAGCCACTGGCGACGCCGTCGTGGCGCCTGAGGGGACCGCGTTCGTCAGAACTGCCGTAGTCACGGCCGGGGCTGGCGTCGAGGTCGCCGCGGCCACATCGGAGCTCGATGCAGCCGGGGCTACCGAGGCGCCAGACACGGGTGCTGGCATGAAATCGCTGCCGGGCACCATGGGCCCTGGTGCTGCGGGCTGTCCACTGGCCGGATCCGCGGGCTCGGTGACTGTCGATGCTGCGGGAGAACCTTCCACGCGTGTGTCCGAGATCCAGTGGCGGTATGCCCACATTGCCAGCACGACAAGCACCAGCAGTACGATGAGGCGACCGGCACGCGAGCGCCTGGGCGCGTGGGCTTCAGCGGTTTCTGGCGCTGTCGTGGTCGAAGCGTCCGCCTCAACCGTTGAGAGTGTTTCGTCACCGGTGAGGTCGCTTTCGTCCATCGAGTCGTCGCCCATCGAGCCATCGTCCATCGAGCCATGGTCCATCGAGCCATGGTCGATCGAGCGATCGACGTCCGCGTCTGACGCAGCCGCTTCCGGGTCGCCTGACGGCTCAGCTTCCGGCTCGTCTTGCACCGTTGGCGCGGGCGGCAACGGCGGCGGCATGACGCGATGTGGTTCGCCGTCATCGGCGTCGGTCGGCAAGACCTCCTGCGTCGTGTCGCTGGAGTCGTCCTCGTCTTCGAAGTGCGGCGGGGTCGACATTGCCTGTTGTGATTCATCGTCGGCGCTGGCCGCCAATTCGTCAGACGTCGGATCGCCGACCTCGTCCAGGGTTTCCGAGGTTGGCATGGCGTCGACCGCTTCGTCGCCAGCCGAAAGCCACGGCGCTGCGTCGTCGATATCGTCGAGATCGTCGAATTCGATGGTCAGCGTGGACGACGCTATTGGCGCCTGCTCGACCGGCTCCGGCTCCGGCTCTAGCCACACCTGCCACGCCGTGTCGCCGCGCAAGCGATACGATTCACCCGGCTGGATGAAATCGCCCAGCGAGGATTGTGGCAACGGTCCGCAGATCGCCCCGGCGCGGTCGATGTACGCCAGCTGCGGATCGTCCGGCAGGACGCGTGCATCGACATGCATGGCCTGCAGCAGTTGGGCGATACGTTCGGCCGTGGCTTGATCGAGCTTGGTCCGCACGATCCGCGGCAACGCGGCGACTACGCGCCGTTCGAATTCGGGCTGGTCCAGCTTCAGCGCGGCAGCTACCGGCAGCCAGGCGGACGGTTCGTCCGAAGCTTCGGCCTGAAGACCGTACATTACGACGCAGTACTGATCCACCAAGTTGTCCCCTGTTGCTTGATCGCCGAGGGTAGACCGCCGGTGGCGGCGTATCAAGCGCGCGCCGCGTGGCCGCTTCGCGCTTCGCCTACAATGGCCACTCTTTAGTTCGGCCATCCGGAACACCCAAGTGATCTCCCGAGACGAATTCGATGCGCTGGTTGCCCAGGGCCACACGCGCATCCCGCTGGTGCGCGAGGTGTTCTCCGACCTCGATACACCGCTGTCGGTGTACCTGAAACTGGCCGATGGCCCGTACACCTTTCTGTTCGAATCAGTCGAGGGCGGCGCCACCTGGGGACGCTATTCGATCATCGGCCTGCCGGCAAAACGGGTGTTCCGTTTGCGCGGGCACGAGCTTGAGGTGGAAGACGCAGGCGAAGTCACCGAGCGGCGCCATCTTGACGATCCGCTGGCCGAGATCGAGAAGCTGCGCCTGCAATACAACGTGCCGCGCCTGCCACAGCTTCCTTCGTTCAGCGGCGGCCTGGTCGGCTATTTCGGTTTCGAGACGATCGGCTACATCGAACCGCGCCTGGCGCAGTGGGATCGCGCCGACGAGCTAGGCACTCCCGATGTATTGCTGATGCTGGCCGAGGAGGTCGCCGTCTTCGACAACCTGAAGGGACGGCTCTATCTCATTGTGCATGCTGATCCCGCCCAGCCGCGGGCCTATGCCGAGGCACAGCGCCGGCTCGATGCGCTGGTCTACCGCCTGCGTCAGGGTGGCGCATCCTACCCGCAACTTGCGCAGTCGGTGGCGCTGGACGAAGCCGACTTCACCTCATCCTTCACCAAGGAAGAGTTTGAGGCGATGGTCGAAAAGGCCAAGGAATACATCCGCGCCGGCGACATCTTCCAGGTGGTGCCATCGCAGCGGCTCAGCGTCGGCTTCCATGCGCGCCCGGTGGACGTCTACCGGGCGCTGCGTGCGCTGAACCCGTCGCCGTACATGTATTTCGTCGATCTCGGCGATACCCAGATCGTCGGTTCCTCGCCGGAAATCCTGGCGCGGCTGAAAGACGGCAAGGTCGTCGTGCGTCCGCTGGCCGGTACGCGTCGGCGCGGCGCCACCGACGCGGAAGATCGCGCGCTGGAGGTCGAACTGCTGGCCGATCCCAAGGAGCGCGCCGAGCACGTGATGCTGATCGACCTGGGTCGCAACGACATCGGCCGGATCAGCGAGAACGGCACCGTCGAAGTCACCGACTCGTTTGCGATCGAGCGCTACTCGCACGTCATGCACATCGTCTCGCAGGTGCAAGGCACGGCCAAGCCGGGTCTGAGTTACATGGACGTGCTCAAGGCCACCTTTCCGGCCGGCACGCTTTCGGGCGCACCGAAGATCCGCGCACTGGAAATCATCCAGGAACTGGAGCCCTACAAGCGCAACATCTACGCCGGCGCGATCGGCTGGATCGGCTGGTGGGGTGATGGCGATACCGCCATCGCGATCCGCACCGCAGTGATCCAGAACGGCCGCCTGCACGTGCAGGCCGGCGCCGGTATCGTCTACGATTCCGACCCGGCTGCGGAGTGGGAAGAGACGATGAACAAGGGCCGCGCCCTGTTCCGTGCAGTGGCGCAGGCGGCGAAGGGCTTGTGATCGTGCCGGCGGTGGCGGGCCGCGATGGCGGTGATCGTCGCCCGCTTCGTGCCGATCTACGCGCTCACGGGACCATCCAACACCCTGGCCTTGCTGCTGTGTGCACTGTTCATGTGTCGTCGCGTGCGCGCACGATGCCGCTTCGCGGGTCCATAGTGGTTCTATGGACCAAGAATCGGCGGAAATATGGACCACTCAGGCGAATTCGCAGGCCGGCCAACCAAAGTCCGACAGGCTGCTAGTACGTGGGTCGACTGGAACACATGCAGCGCCACGCATGGCGGTTGATCAGGACGTCAATAATGTTGCGGGTGCTGGCCTTTGTGATGAGGCCGGACACCAGCTCCGAGTTCGTGCTACATAGGGACGAAGACTCGCTGTGGCTGCGCTGTATGTGCTGGTGGAACGGCAACCGGATCGATTGCAGAGGTGCGGGGCGGCAGCTGGGCGCTCAGCCGCCGCCTTCCGATTCGATCTGCTGGACGAGATCCCAAAGGATGCGCGAGTCCTGCGCATCCAGCTCTTCCTCGTTGGTGCCGCGGAAGTGGTTGTGGAAAGCGCGCACTGCGGCGGCGCGATCCGCGAGCGAGTAGCCGACCACCGCAAGCGCCATCCACGGGTCGAAACCGGCAGGCGGATCCGACTGCGCGTGTTGCGGCCAGCGCCCGAAACCCGCGGCAGCCAGTTGCGACCAGGGAAACAAAGGGCCTGGATCATTCTTGCGCGTAGGGGAGAGATCCTGATGGCCGATGATTTGCGTACGCGGGATGCGCAGGCGCCCGGTGAGGTCGGTGAGCAGGCGTAGCAGGCTGTCGATCTGCGGCTGTCCAAATGGGCTGTGACCAGTGTTGTCCAGCTCGATGCCGATCGATGCTGAGTTGAGGTCGGTGATCGTGCCCCAGCGTCCCGGGCCGGCGTGCCACGCGCGCAGCTGATCGGATACCAACTGGTAGATGTGGCCGTCGGCGCCGATCAGGTAGTGCGCGCTGACCGGGCCGCCACTGTTGGCAGTACGCAGCGTATGCAGGCTCTGTTTTACGGAACGCTGGCTGGTGAAATGCAACACGATCAACAGCGGTCGGCGGATGCCGTGATTGGGTGACGACACCCAGGTCGCCAGAGGATTGCGCGGCGCATGAGCACAGGAAGCGAGCAGTGCGACGAGCACCACAACGCTCGCGCGGCTGAGCAGGCTCCGGAACGTCGAATTACCCAGGGTCATGGATTTTTCTGCCAGTCACGGTTGATAGATCCGGGCGATCGCCAGGGCGGTCTGGTACGGCTCGGGGTCGTTGCGGTTGCTGAGCAGGATTACCGTGAAGTGTTGTTTCGGCCAGCGCACGATCACGTTGCGGAAGCCGATGCTTTCGCCGGAATGCCACAACGTGTCGCCGGTGATGCGCCAGCCGAAGCCATAGGACGCCGGGTAGGGTTCGCCGGTCACCTTCACGTGCGGGCTGAAGGCGCATTGGCGTGAGGCATCGCCGAGCAAGCGGTCGTCGTACAGCGCAGCGTCCCATTTCGCCAGGTCATCAATGGAGGAATAGATGCCGCCGTCGCCTCGTGTGGCGCTGGTTGGGCTCTGGTCAGTGCGGATCCACTTGCCATTTTCCTCGCTGTAGCCGTAGGAACGATGAGGTACCTGCGGGCCACGCTGGTGCTCGTACATCAAGGTATGCGCCATGGCCAGCGGGTCAAAGATGCGCTGCTTGAGGAAGACCGGCAAGGTCATCTGCGAAGCGCGTTCGACGATCAAGCCCAGCAAGACATAACCGGTGTTGCTGTAACGGTAGCCGCGGCCCGCCGCGAAGTAGTGTCCGTGGTCGGCGGACAGCCACGTCAACACGTCGGCATCGCTGACCTGGCCCGGGAAGCCGGCGGGAACCAGGTCCTCATAGTCGGTGAGTCCGCCGGTGTGATCGAGCAGGTTCTCGATGGTAACGTCGGCGTCGTCCGCGGGCAGGGTGGGTAGCCACTGGCGTATCGGATCGTGCAGATGCAGTTTGCCGTCCTCGCGCAGCAACAGGATCGCAGCGGCGATGAACTGTTTGGTGATTGACGCCAGGCGGTAGTCGGTCGTGGCTGTGGCGGCGATGTAGTTTTCCAGGTCGGCCATGCCGTAGCCACGTCTGACCAGCGGCTTGCCATCTTTGAGGATCAACAAAGAGGCACCGGGAGCGTCGCCGACGTACTTGTGCATGAGCGCGTCGACCTGGTCCATTCTTGTGTCTTGCGCGTGGGCGTTGCCGCAGGCACACAACAGCGCCATCAGCAGCAGCGTCGGCTTGATCTTCATAGTGGAAGTTCTCCAGCTTGGGTGCAGGATCAACTATTGGATCGGTACGTCGTAGATGGTGTGCGGCGCAGGTTCGGGTTGTAGCGTGTAGTGCCACCATTCGAGCGGGTAATTGCGGAAGCCCTCGGCCTGCATCGCGGCGCGCAGGCGCAGGCGATTGGCGTGCTGGGCCGCAGTGGCTGCCGCGGCATCCGTGTGCGCCAGCGTGCCGAAATAATCAAAATGGGTGCCCATGTCTAGCGGCTTGCAATGTGTGCCATGCGCGTCGCATCGCATCATCGTGAGATCGACGGTGGCGCCACGGCTGTGGCCGGATACGGGCGCGATGTATTTCCCCAACAGCGTGCTCTTGTCGATCAGCGGGTAATGCGCCGCCTTGGTGCGCTGGTCGGTCAGGTCGTGCGCCCAGCGCACGAAGTCGGCGACCGCGCGGGCCGGCCGATAGCAGTCGAACAACTTCAGGCGAAGATGCTGGCGGCGCAAATCGTGTTCGACGCGTGCCAGCGCTTCCGCGGCCGGCTTGAGCAGTAGACAGTTCGCCGCCTGGTAACCATCGATCGGCGCGCCGACGAAATTGTCGTTGCCGGCGTATTTGATGTCCTCCGCGATATCCGGCACCAAGCTGCGGATAGGGACCAGGCCGGCCTGCACCGGAGTCGTGGCCGGCGACAGGATCGGCGGCGTATCGGCGCCGATATCCGCTGCCGAAGTCAGCGGGCAATCGCCGCTGCGTTTGAAGGCGAGATCCTCGTAGTCGTAGCTGAAGTCGGCATCGGGGTCGACCTTGGCCATCTGCAGGCTATCGCCGGCGTCAGATGGGAAGCGCAGCCAGGCTTCGGCATCGCCATGGGCCCAGTGCACCAGATAACGATGGCCCACGCGCATGACCTGGCCACTCAAAGTTGGCGACTTGGCCGAAGCAAGATTCACCAAGTGATCGTCCGCGCAAATGGATACCTGGCCAAACCATGGGTCACGCCACACGCCAAGATGGACGGCCAGTTCGGCGGCGGTGGCAGCCTCGCGCGAGGAGGTGTCGGGCACGCGCGAGGCGTGGCGTGCTTGCTCCTCGCGCGCGAGTTCGTCGGCGTAGCGGGTTACGCTGGGTGCCCGGTTCGGCGCGGTCAAATGCATCAACAACACTTCGTTCAACAGCGTGCGCGCGGCCTCGGCTTCGGCATTGATGAGGAAGACGAAACCGCTGCGACGGTCTGGCAGCAGGGTCACCGCTGAATACATGCCGGACAGCGTGCCGGTGTGCGACACGGTGAGTTCGCCCTTGACGTCGGCGATGCGCCAGCCATAGCCGTAGGCATAAAATCGCGTGCCATCCCAAGCGCGGCGACGCGCAGAGATCGGCATCGGCGTGTACGGTGTCCACTCCTTCTGCCGCTGCGCGGGAGACAACCACTTCGATTGTGCCAGCGTGGGCGCCAGCCAGTTGCGCGCCCAGGTGAGCATGTCGCGCAGGCTGCAGCGGACGCCGCCCGCCGCGTCCATGGTGCTGGGGCGGATGACCGGACCATCGGCGCCGATGACCACGTTGCGACCGTCGCGGCGGCCGTGCGGCTGCGCCACGTTGCCGACTTGATCGCGGTTCCATGTGCCGATCTGGCAGCGCGTCATGCCCAGCGGCTCGAACACCTCACGGCGCAGCAGATGCTCGTATGGCGCGCCGCCCGCGGCGGCGGCGACTTCGCCGGCCACCACGTACAGCAGGTTGTCGTAAGCGTAACCGGCACGGAAACTGTAGGCGGGCTTGATGTACTTCAGACCGGTGATGATGTCCTGGCGCGTGAAGTGGTTGGGTTGCGGCCACAGCATCAGGTCGCCGCCGCCTTCGGGCAGGCCGCTGTGATGGACCAGCAGGTCGCCGACCTGCATGTTGCGCGTCACCCACGGGTCGTACATGGCGAACGACGGCAGGTATTTCTGCACCGGATCGTTCCAGTGCAGTTTGCCCTGCTGCACCAGCCGCGCCAGCACGGTGGCGGTCATCGCCTTGCTGTTGGAGGCGATCTTGAACAGCGTATCGGGATTGACTGGCTTACCTCTATCGGCCAGTTCGCCGATGCCACGCATGTAGACCACCTTTCCGTCCTCAATCACGCCAACGGCGACGCCGGGTAGTTGGTAACGCGTGACTACGGCGTCGACCAACGAGTCGTACGCCTGCGATGACGTGGTGGGCTGTGATGAAGCGGCATGAGCAAGCGGCGCCAGCGTGAACAGCACGCACAAGCCGAGCTGACGCAGACGCTTACGGCGCGGCATGCGCCTGCTCCTGCACGGATTCGCGGTCCACCTCCCGCCAGACGCGCAGCAAGTTGCCACCCCAGATTTTCGCGATGTCGGTGTCGCTGAAACCGCGCTTGCGCAGGGCCGCGGTCACGTTGCGCGTCTGTGAGGCATCGGCCCAGCCGGTGACGCCACCGCCCCCGTCGAAGTCCGAGGCGATGCCCACGTGGTCGATGCCGGCGATCTTGGCGATATGCTGGATGTGGTCGACGAAATCTTCCACCGTGGCTAGTGGATATTTTTCCTGGATGCGCGCCATGCCTGCGGCCATGGCCGGCGTGTAGTCGTCGCGGTCGCTGTCATAGCTCTTGTGCCCGCCGGCCCGCGCCACCTCCTGCCCCAATTTGTCTTCCGCGGCTTCGCGGGCCGGGTCGATCTTGAGGAACTCCTTGTAGGCGACGGCCTGGATCACTCCGCCGTTGGTCGCGATCGCGCGCAGCAGGTCATCAGGCAGGTTGCGCGGGTTGTCAATCAATGCGCGCGCACCCGAATGCGAGGCGATGATCGGAGCCTTCGAAAACTTCAGTGCAGCGCGCACGCAGGCATCGGAGGCGTGTGATACGTCGACCATCATGCCCAGCCGATTTGCGCGCGCCACCACTGCGCGGCCGAATTCACTCATGCCGGTGTCGCTGGCACTGTTCATGGCCGGTTCGCCGTGTTTGGCGTCGGGCTGGGAACTGCTGCAAAGATCGTTGTTGCCAACATGGACCAGCCCCACGTAGCGCGCGCCGCGATCGTAGGCGGCGTCCAGACGGTGCAGGTCATGGCCCAGCGAATAGCTGTTTTCCATGCCGATCATCGCCGACAGCAGCCCGTTCTGGTGATTGGCCATCAGCTGTTCTGGGGTAGTGGCCAGACGGATGCGGTCGGGGTAATCCATCAGCATGCGGCCGATGCCTTCGTACTTTTGTTCGGCTTCGGCCACGGCCTTGGCGTAGCCCTTGGCGGTCAGCGGGCCTTGCGGCACCCAGATCACGAAGAATGCGGCATTCAGCCCACCGCGCTCCATCTTCGGCAGGTCGACCAGCAAGTGGGTGTCCTTGCCGACGTCGAACTGGGGTTTGCCCATGTAGTCGAATGGAATGTCGACGTGAGTGTCGATGGTGATCGGTGGGTCTGCGGATGGCGTGGCGTTTGTGAGGTGCGCGCCTGCCAGCATGGCCAACAGCAGAGTCGTTTGAGCAATCAATCGAGTGTTCATTGCGTACCCCTTCTTTCGCTTCGCCCGCAGGAAGATTTCTACCAGGTGCCCGGTTTCAGCCAGTGGGTGGCCGGTTGTTCGCCGGCGGTCATTTCCTCGAGTGTCTGCGCGCGCCGGATGACAGCGAAGTGGCCGTCATCCAGCAATACTTCGGCCGCGAGCGGGCGCGAGTTGTAGGTGCTGGCCATCGACGCACCATAGGCGCCGGTGGTCTTGATCAGCAAGAGATCGCCGGCGCGGCATTCAGGTAGCACGCGATCGCGGGCGAAGGTATCGCCGCTCTCGCAGACCGGGCCGACGATGTCGTACGTCACCGGCACCCGGGCAGGGTCGGCGACGACTGGCACGATGTCGTGCCAGGCATCGTACAGGCTGGGGCGCGCCAGATCGTTCATCGCCGCATCCAGTACCAGAAAGTTGCGGGACTCGCCGCACTTGATCCGAATCACGCGAGTCAGCAGCATGCCCGCTTCGGCGACCAGCCAGCGTCCCGGTTCCAACACAATGCGGCCGCGGAACCCAGCCAGGGCGCTGCGGATGACATCGACGTACGCGGCAGCGGGTGGCGGGTTGTCCTCTTCGCGATAGCGCACGCCCAGGCCGCCCCCCACGTCGATGCTGGTGATGGCGTACCCGGCGTGTTCCAGCTCGTGCCAGAAGGCGGCCACGATCTGCAGCGCTGCAACGAACGGATCCAGCTGCTGGATCTGCGAGCCGATGTGCACGTGCAGCCCATCCAGTCGAACGTGCGGCCATTGCCGCTGTCGGTCGAACCAGTTGCGGGCTTGCGCGATGGTGACACCGAACTTGTTCTCGGCCTTGCCGGTGGAAATTTTCGCATGGGTCTGTGCATCGACATTCGGGTTGATGCGGACCGCCGCGTGTGCAAAAACGCCAAGCCTGCTGGCCACGGCATTGATCATCTCCAATTCGTCGAGCGACTCGACGTTGAACCGGGCGATGCCGGCCTCGAGCCCGGCAGTAATTTCCGCCCCCGTCTTTCCGACCCCCGAGAACACGATGCGTGAGGGCGGCATGCCCGCGTGCAGGCAGCGCTCGAGTTCACCCGCCGACACGATGTCTGCGCCGATCCCGGCGTGGTCCATCAGTTGCAGGATGGCCAGGTTGGAGTTGGCCTTGACGGCATAACAGATGCTTGCGTTGACGCCTGTCAACGCGGTCTTCAACGCCTTGACCCGTTCACGCAGCGCACCTGCGGAATAGATATGCACGGGTGTCGATACATGGTTTGCGAGCGCGCGCGGGTCGACGCCGTCGATGAGCGTACTCGCGCGGCCATCCGGGTCGCCCGAAAGCGTCCGTTCGAGTGTCGCGACATTACTGTTTGGGTTCGGGCAGGTCATCGAGACGTCAGTTGACGCAGTCCACAAAAAAAGTGGCGGCCCTTGGGATGTCATACCACCAACTCAGTGACATCCCTTCAGGCCGCCCAGGAGTGCAGGCGCGTTCAGAAGTTCAGTGAAACCGTCAATTGCGCGTAACGTGGTGATTGGAAGCCGATCGGTTGGCGGAAGTCAGGATTGGTTGCCCCGATCCCGGTGTCGTTTCCGTCGGCGTCGCGCCCGTTGCCGATGAACGTCTGGAGATCCTGATCCACCAGCAGAGTGCGCTGTTGATTGAGCAGGTTGTATACCGACAGCTTCACGCGTATGCCGGCACCTTTGTCATCAAGCGGCATCACGTAGCTGATGCTGGCACCCAGGTTGTAGGTCCAACCCAGATGGCCATAACCGCCGCGGGGCGAGGGCGCGTAGACGCGATCCTCCGAACGTTCCGCCTTACAGTTCTCCACGCAGATGTAATAGCTGTGGTAAATCTTCCCGTCGAACGGATTGCCGACACCGTAGCCAGTGACCGGGCCGCCGGATTGCGCGCTCAGCGTGGCGCCGAACTGCCAATGCGGGGTCAGCGCATAAGTGCCGCGCAGCTTCAGCTGGTGGCGTCGATCATTGGGGAGGTAACCGTTGCTGGTATTGACCCACGGATTGTCGAAGTTCTCGGTGCGTCCGGTGTCGTCGAAGTTGGTGTCGGAGTTGATCGGGCCTTCGGCATTACCGCGATTCCAGGACAGCACGTAGGTAGCGTTGAACGCCCACTTCTCGTCCCACGCGCGGTCGAGCTGGAACTCCAGTGCGGTATAGCTGCGCTTGGGCTTCACCCAGCCGCGCTGGCCCAGATAGTCGCCGTCCGCGTTGTACATCGCCCAGCCCTCCTTGGAGGTGTCCACGGTAAGATAGCCATCCGCTTCGCCATCACAATTGGTGTCGCCCCAAACCGTGACCTTGGTGCCCGGGTTGGCCATCACCCAGCCGATGTAACCGTCTTCGCCGCACTGCGAGGTGGCGCTTATCTCCATGTCATCGATGGCGTTGTGCAGACGCCGGTAGATGGCGCTGACGCCCCACGACCACTTGTCCGTGAACAGTTGCTGGAAACCGATGATCGCCTCGTCCTGGTAGACCGGATCGACGTTTTTGTCCACTTCCGAGCGCAGGTCTCCGACCGTGCCGTCGCCCTGTGACTCGTCCACCGCGCCGATCTGCGTACCCAGCTTGGGCACGGCGTAGGGAACGCCGTTCAGCTCTTTGATCTCCCAGCCGTCGAAGCCGAAGTAGGTGCGTCGGTCCAGCAGTCCGCCGGCCTGCTTGATGTTGATCACGTTGGCCACTGGCAGGTAGTAGCGCCCCAGGTTGCCGAACAGCTTGGTGGTGCCGTCGCCCTTCATGTCCCAGGAGAAACCGAAACGCGGGGCCAGCTGGCGTGAAATCTTGATGTAGCTGCGCCCAGCGGCATCCTGGTTGTCAAAGCTGTCGTTGCGCAGGCCAAGGCTCAGGGTCAGGTTCGGCGTGACCGACCAGGCATCCTCTACATAGATCGCGGAGTTGATGCTTGGGAAGGTGCCGGCGATCTGATATTGGCGCTGGCGCACATAGGCGTTGTACCCCGCTGGCACCACGCCACCGTTGTCGATGGTCGAGCCGGGCGTGGTTGTGTAGATGTTGTAGAAGAACTCCCCGGGCCCGGCGTAATGGCGTGCGTAATCGGAGACGTTCTTTTCGTGGTCGTAACCGAAGCGCAGCAGGTGATCACCTAAATTCCATTCGAAATCGGCGCGATACTGTTGGCGCGTGTCGTTGCGCTCAAATACGGTAGAGCTGTTGGTGCAACCGACGTTGACGCCAGGGTCATCCTGTGCCAGCACAAGGGTGGTGACGCTTATGAAGTTGCAGTCCAAGTCCAGCTTGGAGCGTGTGAATGCCTCGCGCTTGTTCTCGCCGTACATCAGCTTCATCGACAGGCTATCGGTGAAGTAGCTGGTCCAGGTCGCGGACCAGTTCCTGCCTCCGGTGTCGCTGAACACCTGGTTGGTGCGTGTGCGCAGCACGTTGGTGTCGAAATCGTAGCCGTAGACGTCGCCGACGTTGTGGTTCTTGTCGGAAAATGCCATCAGCGACAGGGTATTGCTGTCGGTGACGTTCCAATCAATGGTGCCGCCCCAGAATCCGGAGTCGGCGCCGTTGACGGTCATGGAGTCGCCACGGTTGTTGGTATTGCGCGGCGTGTTGCCACGGATCTGGTACATGCCGAAGAAGAACAGCTTGTCCTTGATGATCGGGCCGGACATCCATGCGTCGGTGTTGAACTCGGCCGGTTGATCGCGGCTGGCGGTGATATAACGGCTGCCGTCGGCGGCGTAGCGATCCTTGGCTGAGGAATGCCAATTCCCCGGCGACATGGTGAAATCCGCGCCGTAATGGAACTGATTGGTGCCCGAGCGGGCCACGGCGTTGACGACGCCGCCGGTGGTACGGCCAAACTCCACCGAGTAGCCACCGGTCTTGACCTGGAACTCCTGGTAAAACGCGTACGGTGCCTCCGAGAAGCCGTTGCGGTTGTAGAAGTCGGTTACGTTGAGGCCGTTGACGTAGAACGCGTTCTCGGCGATCGATGAGCCGCCGAAGGAGATTCCGCCGAAGCCGGCATGGCCCTTGGTCACGCCTGGAGCAAGCAGAGCCACCGAGTCGACGTTGCGGTCGACCGGGATGCGCGTGAGTTGCTCGCGGGTCAGGTTGGTGGCCGATTCGGTGGAGGTGATGTCAAACGCGCTGTTGATGCTGCTTGAGCTGACTGTCACCGCCGCCAGATCGGTTGCTGCCCGTGCGCCGACGTTCACCGTGGTCGTGTTGCCCAGGCTGACGGTCACGCCAATTGGCTGGCTCGCTGCCGCGCCGCCTTCGCTGCTGGTCAGCGTGTAGCGGCCGATCGGCAGGAACGCAAAGCGATAATTGCCCTTGTCATCTGCGGTTACGCTGCGGGTCAGCCCGGTATCCGGGCTGACCAGGGTGACCACCGCGCCCGGTTGGGCGCGGCCCACCACCGCGCCGTCATTGTTGGCCGCGTGCGCCGGTGGCACCGCCAGCCACGCCAGGCACAGGCCCATGGCTACGCTCAAGGCGGTCTTGCGCATGATGCGATTGCTGCTGCCCATAGCTGTGTCTCCCCTACCGGTCGGTGGTTTTAGTGTGTGGATGAAACTCGAGACGGCCTGAATGATCGACCTCGATGTAGTTACTGCGACGCCATAGCCCGTTTCGTCGGAAGCGGCTTCCATGCGAAGTGGTAAGTCCATTGGTTGTAGTAGAGGTTGCCGCCCTGCCATTCGACTTCGCCGCGCTGGTTGTCGACGTTGTCGGAACGGAAGTGGGTTTTGGCCGGCACCAGTGGTTGTGCGTAGTCGCTGTTGAAGGCCACTCGCCAAGCATCCAGGCCGCCGAGGTAGAACCATTGCAATGCGGCGTCGCCAGGCTGTGCCTGCGCACGGGTATGCAGCTGACCGAAGGTCACATCCATCGGCACCCAGCCGTACGGCTCCAGGTAAAGCTGGCCCCAGTCATGGATGTTGTCGTAGCCGTTGTCGGCGAAGATCGCGCCGGACTGCCAGCGTGCCGGAATGCCGTTGAGGCGCAGCAGGGTGATCAGCAGCAAGGTCTGCTGCCCGCAATCCGCGTGGCCGGCATGCAGCGCGTAGTCACTGATATTGGTAAGGGTTGAGTATTCGCGTGCGCCGGCCCACGGGATCTGGTCGACGGCAGCAAACAACTTTTGCGCGATCCGCCAGGGATTAGTCTCCTTGCCGACGATCTGTTTCGAAAACACGCGCATCGGCTGAGTGAAGATTACGTGCGGCGCACGCTCGGCCACGGACGGTGCCAGTTCTGCCGTGATGGTCGCCGGCACCACTTTGTCCGCGTCGATGGCGTGGTATTGCGCGACCAGGGTCAGCTCGTAGCTGACTGAAAAAGTTGTCGGCTTGCCCGCCTGTGCGGTCTTTTCCAAGTACACCGTGCGCATCGCCGTGGATTCGGGTGCGATGCGATGCTGTGCAGGCACGCTGTCGACGTAGCGGATATCTTCCTGCTGGCTGGGCAGTGGGCGCGGATACGGAATCCATGCGCGAACGGTCTGGCCAGCCGGTACGGCATCGGCGTCCACCGTCAGGGACTGCGTGATGCGTACGCGCCGCGGCAGCACGCTGGTTTGATCGGCGGACAGTGCCGCCTTGCGGACGTCGCGATGATGCTGGTTGAGCACTGCCATCGGGTCGTCGTCGAACGCAGCGGGTATCTTGCGCCGGGCCGATGCCTTGGAGCTGAGGCGAAACAGGTTGGCCGGCGCCCGCTTGAAATAGCGCATGCGGCCATCGATCACCATGTGCTCGAAAAGTCCGTGCGCATCCCAGGCGTTGTATTCGGCATCGCTCATGTCCGGAATCTGCTGGCGCACGCGCGCCTTGAGCTGGTCGACGTCGAGGCTGAAATCCAGTGCGATGCGGCGCATGCGCTCGCGCTGGAACAGCAAAGCCTGGCGCGTATGGGCAGGTAAGTGGGTGCGGCCAAGCGCTGCATCGATATCGGCTTCGGCGGCATGGAACTGGCCGGCATCGACGAGCGCGACAATCGTCTCCGCGGCAGGATCGGAGACCACGGATGGAGCGGCAAAGACACTGCCGAAGACCAGCGAAAGGATGGCCAACAGCACCAGGCCGGCAATGACATGCCAGTGTCTGGGCCGTCCGCTTGCGGCCATCATTAACGCTGCAGTCCGATCCGGTAGCACATCGTTCTCCACACTTGTCATCCGGTAGAGGCTGTGTAACATGCCCACACGGCAACGTCAATAATTTATTCTTGATATATGCTATACAGGAATCGCTATTCCTCATCGCTCCAGGGCAGTGCGCCATCACGACCTTCGCAAGGCACGTTCGATGATTCAAACGGTATGGCCTTACATCGCGCTCATGTTGCTGTGTGCCGGGATCTTTCCGGCGCTGGAGCGACGCTTCGGCTGGAAGATCTTCTCGTTCATGCCGCCGATCGTGATGACCTATCTGTTGGTGACCGCGCTGGCTGCCACCGGCCTGTGGCAGATCAGCGCGCCGATCCGTGCGGCGCAGTCCACGTTGATCGCGCAGCTGGTGCCGGCCTTGTTGTTCCTGTTGATGATCGATTGCGATCTGCGCGCGATCTTCGCGCTGGGTCCGCGTGTGCTTGGGGTTTTCGTGTCGGTAACGGTGAGCCTGTTCATTGCGTTTCTCGCCACCTTTCTGATCTTCCGTCACTGGTTGCCGGGTGACATGTGGGAGCCGTTGGCAGCACTGTCGGGCAGTTGGGTCGGTGGCACCGCCAACATGATTGCGGTGAAGCAGGCGATCGGCATGCCCGATTCGTTGCTGGCGTTCTCTCTGCTGACCGACGCACTGTGCTACTCGATGTGGGTGGCCGTGCTGTTCGCGGTGGCCCGATTGGCGCCGGCTTTCAACCGCTGGGCGCGCGCCGATTCCAGTGCCGACAGGATCACCGTCGAAACCCGCGACGTCGGTGCGACCACACCAGAAAGCGTGTTGCTGTGGTTGGGGCTTGCCCTGTTGGCAGCGGCCGTTGCGCATGTGGGTGCCGTGTACCTGCCAACATCGAGCATGGTCACCGGCACGACATGGACAATCCTGCTGGCCACCGGCCTGGGGTTGCTCGTGGCGCATACGCCGCTGGGACGCTATGTCGGCGCTGGCACCGTCTCCGGCACCCTGCTGGTCGCGGTGGTCGCGGTGCTGGCTTCGCAGAGTAGTTTCCAGGGCATCGGCGAAGCGCCGTTGTACATCCTGTGTGGCATCTGCGTGATTTCCATCCACGCGCTGTTGCTGGTTGGCGCCGCGCGGTTATTCCATTTCGACTTGTACCTGTGCGGCATCGCCTCGCTGGCACATATCGGCGGCGTGGCTGCCACACCGATCCTGGCGGCCAGTTACTCGCGCTCGCTAGTGCCGGTCGGCATCCTGCTGGCGCTGTTGGGCTATATCGTCGGCACCGGTTTTGGACTGATGGTGGCATCCATCATGTCGTCGCTGGCTGTACCGTGATTTATGTCGATGTTTTCCGTTTATGTCATGAAGGTGATTGCCATGCGTAACCTGATTCTTGTTGCCCTGGCCCTGGCGCTGAACCTGGCTGGCTGGTCTGCTCGAGCACGTGCGCCCGACGCTCTTCCGATTCCGGCCCATGGAGTGATCGGCGTGGAGGATGCGCAACTCACCGCGCAATTCTGGATCGCGCGCCTGCAGGACCCGGACCGGATGATCATGGATGCCGCGGCGGTTGCAGCCCACGACGCGCGCGTGGTCCGCATGGATCCGCAGGTGCATGACCTGCATGACCTTCCGGCGAAGCTCGATGGCAAACACACCGAAAACTGGCTCCGTGACTTGTCGGGAAAGCCGCGCACGCCGCGCTACGACGTGCACGGTGAGCGGGTGCCGGAGGCGACGCTGGACAAGCTGGTGGACAACCTGGCGTTGGAGGCGATTCCCACCGAGCAATCGACGCGTTACGGCCTGGTGGTGCATCGCGCCGCATTGCGTACATTCCCGACCACGCTGCGCGTGTTCAGTGAGCGCGGCGATACCGACATCGACCGCTTCCAGGAAAGCGCGATGTTTCCCGGCACGCCGGTGGCGATTCTGCACGAGAGTCGCGACCGCCAATGGTGGTTTGTGGAGGCGCCGCGCTATCGCGCCTGGGTGCAGCAGAAATACATCGCGGTCGGCAGTGCGCAGCAGGTCTTTGGCTACGCTGACAAGACGCCGTGGCGCGTGGTGATCGGCGCTACGGCACGTACCGTGTTCACGCGCGAGCAGCCGGCCGTTTCGCAATTGCAGCTGGACATGGGCACGCGTGTGCCGGTAATGCCTGACTGGCCGGACGACAAACCAGTCAACGGCCAGGGTCCGTACGCCGCGCACGTGATCGAGTTGCCGATTCGTCAGTCCGACGGTTCGCTGACTTTCACCCAGGCGTTGCTGCAGAACAACACCGACACCAGCAGCCAGTACCTCCCATTGACGCAGGCCAACATCATCCGCCAGGCGTTCAAGTTCCTCGGCGAGCGCTACGGCTGGGGCCATGCCTATGACGGCCGTGACTGCAGCGGTTTCGTGTCCGACGTGTACTCCAGCATGGGTATCGTGATGCCGCGCAACACCAGTGCGCAGGCGATCAGCCCGGCGGTCGACCACACCACGTTCGACAAGTCCTCGACGCCAGCCGAGCGCATGCGCGCGGTGCAGGATCTCGAGGTCGGTGACCTGATCTATCTCCCCGGCCACGTGATGATGATGATCGGTCGCCTGCACGACCAGCCGTACGTGATCCACGACGTGCTCGGTGCCAGTTTCCATGACGGCGACGGTCGCATGCGACGCGTCAAGCTCAACGCCGTGGCGGTGACGCCGCTGTTACCCATGATGTTCAACGACCACCAGAGCTTCGTCGATCGCATGACCAGCATCGTGCGCATCCGTCCACAGGGAAACTGACCCCAATGAAAATCACCGAGATTCAGTACGCGATGCTGAGGGTGCCGCTGAAGACCCCGTTCAAGACCGCGCTGCGCACGATCAACCAGGTCGAGGACATCGTGATCATGGTGCACACCGACAGCGGCCATGTCGGCTATGGCGAGGCGCCGGCCACAGCGGTCATCACCGGAGACACGCACGGTTCGATCATCGACGCGATCCGCCACTACATCGCCCCGCGCCTGATCGGCGAAGACGTGGCCGACCTCAATCGCCTGGTCCATCTGATACAGAGCGCCATGGAAAGGAACTCCAGTGCCAAGGCCGCGGTGGAGATCGCCATCTATGACCTGTGGGGGCAACTCTACGGGGCGCCGCTGTACAAGCTGCTCGGTGGCGGTGACCCGGTGATCACCACCGACATCACCATCAGCGTTGACTACATCGACAAGATGGTGGCCGATTCCATCGCCGCGGTAGAGCGTGGCTTCGAGTCGCTGAAGATCAAGGTGGGCAAGGACATCGGGGTCGACGTCGAGCGGGTCAAGGCGATCCACGCCGCGGTCGAAAACCGCGCCCTGCTGCGCCTGGACGCCAACCAGGGATGGACCGCCAAGCAGGCCGTGTATGCGCTGCAGACGCTGGAGGACGCCGGCGTCAAGCTTGAGCTGGTGGAACAGCCGGTGAAGGCGCGCGATCTGGAAGGCATGCGTTACGTTACCGAACGAGTGCACACGCCGATCATGGCTGACGAGAGCGTGTTCGAGCCAATGCAGGTGATCGACCTGATCCGCATGCGCGCGGCCGACATCATCAACATCAAGCTGATGAAAACCGGCGGCATTTCCAACGCCATCCGCATCGCCGATATCGCCGCCATGTACGGTATCGAGTGCATGATCGGCTGTATGCTCGAAGGCAGCATCAGCGTCGCGGCGGCGGTACATGTAGCGATCGCCAAGGCCAGCGTGATCACCAAGGTCGACCTGGACGGTCCGTCCTTGTGCGTGTTCAATCCCGTGCAGGGTGGCGTGATTTTCAATGAATCGGAGATCACGGTGCAGGATGCACCCGGACTCGGCATTCGCGAGATCGCAGGGTTGGAACCGATCACCGTCTGACGGAAGACATGTCGATGAATACGGAGTCTGTGATCTACATGACGCCACTGGTCAAAATTCGGTCCGAGCGCGACAGCATGTCCGCGATCGAGCGCCGTATCGCTGACTTCATTCTCGACAACACGCAACTGTTGCGTGACTACTCCTCGCAGCAACTCGCCAATGCCGTGGGCACCAGTCAGTCCAGCGTGGTGAAGTTCAGTCAGAAGCTTGGTTTCAAGGGCTATCCCGACCTGAAATACTCGATCGGCGAAGCTGCCGCGCGCGCCGACAATGGTGACGCTCTGACGGCCACCGCCATCCCTCGCGATGATGCACACGCCACCAAACTGTGGCGGCTCAAGTCCGAGGCGGTGGCGGCGACGCGCCTGATCAATCCGCCCGAGGTTATCGACGCCGTTGCGACAATCATCGACAACGCCGGCAAGGTGTTCATCATCGGCTTGGGACGTGATGACATCCACTCACGCGCCGCGGCGCTGCGCCTGTCGATGCTTGGCGTCCTCACTTTGCACAATTTCGATACCGCACACATGATCGCCAGCATTTCCGCGGCCAGGCCCGAGGACGTGTTGTTGGTGTTCTCCGAATACGGTACCCAGGCGACGCTGTGCGAAATCAGCCGCTACTTCCGCGAATCCGGCGGCAAGGTGATTACGGTGACGCGGCACACCTCCAATCCGTTGCGCGCACATGCGGATATCGCCCTGCTGGTGTCTGCCCACGACGAGCGCCCATATATCGAACCGCTGCTCTACCACTCGGCGTTGCAGCACTTGATGGATGGCGTGTTCGTGCTTTTGTGTGAGCGCAGCACAGAGCGCAGCGCGCAGCTCCAGGCCAATCTCGATCGCATCCACCCGACGCTGGAATCCTGAGCATGCCCTGTCTTCGTTTATCCGCCATCGCGATGTTTCGCTGGGGTTTCGTGCGTCCACACTGGCGTTTCTGGCTGGCCGCAATCATGCTCGCACTCGGCGCAGGGATGGCCGGAAGTGCCATCGCCGGCACCGATGCCGCCACCTCATGGCGCCATGCACGGCAGATGGTGCTGGTCACCATTCCGCATTGGAAAAGTACGCAAGGAGTCATGCGTACCTACGCACGTGAGGGCAGCAACTGGCGCGAAGTGGGCCGGCCGCATGCGGTCGTGATCGGCCGCGCCGGGGCCGGCTGGGGACTGGGTCTGCAGCCGGTGCAGAGCGATGGACCGGACAAGCAGGAGGGCGATGGACGCAGCCCCGCCGGCGTTTTCCGCATCGGCACGGCCTTCGGCTACGCTGCCAGCGCGAAGACTGACTTGCCCTATCGTGCGTTGCACGCCTCGGACTGGTGCGTCGATGTCAGCGCTTCGCCGCATTACAACCGCATTGTCGACACGAATCAGCTCGGTGCGGCCGCTGTCGAGGGCGCCACCGAGCCGATGCGGCGGGATCTGCATTTTGACGGTGACCAGCGGTACCGGCAGGGCTTCGTCATCGAGCACAACTGGCAGCAGGCGCCGATGGGCGGTAGCTGCATCTTCGGGCATCTGTGGCAGTCGCCAACCTCCACCACCAGCGGTTGCACCGCGATGGCGCCACAGGTGATGCGCAGCTTGCTGGCTTGGCTAAATCCACAGCGTCATCCGGTCTTTGTACTGTTGCCGCAGGCGCAGTACACCCGCCTGCAGACGAGATGGAACCTTCCCGTCGCGGATTCTGATCCATGAGCCAAACTTCGCGGGTCCTGACCGGACTGGTCGCCGGTGCCGTCATCGGACTGGGCCTTGCATGGTACGACGTCGGTCTGGCAGTACACGTGGCCGACGTGACGCAACCGGTCGGTCGGTTGTGGTTGAACGCGTTGCAGATGACGGTCGTGCCGCTGGTATTGGCGCTCGTTATCGTGGGCGTGAACACCGCCAGCGATGCAGCGGCATCGGGGCGCGTCGCACGTCGCTCGATCGTGGTCTTCATCGTGCTGCTGACCGGCGGCGCGCTGCTCACCGCGGCGCTGGCGCCGGCATTGCTGTCGCTGGTGCCGCGTGACCCGGCGCTGGCCGAGGCACTGCACAAGGCCACAGTATCGTCGGTCACCACTGCTGCGCCAGTAGGCTGGGCGGATTGGTTCACTGGCATCGTGCCGGACAACGTCATCGCCTCGGCGGCACACAGCGCGATGCTACCGCTGGTGATTTTCGCACTGTTCTTCGGCTTCGCCCTGACGCGCGTCGAGACCGCGCGTCGCGATCTGGTGGTGAATTTCTTCCAGGCCATCGCCGATGCCATGATCGTGGTGGTGCGCTGGGTACTGTGGGCGGCACCGCTGGGCGTGTTCGCGTTGATCCTGTCGGTGTGCGCGCGCTCGGGCCTGAGCATGCTCAGTGCGCTGGGCGTGTACATCGGTCTGGAGATCACCATGTACATCCTGGTGACCTTGTTGCTGTTGCCGGTGGCGGTGCTTTGGGGCGGTGAGCGCCTGCGTCGCTTCGTCGTCGCGCTGACGCCGCCGCAGGTGGTCGCGGCAAGCACGCAGTCGTCGCTGGCTTCGCTGCCAGCCATGCTGGAAAGCGCAGATCGCCGCCTCGGCTACCCGCAGCCGGTCACCGCGCTGGCGCTTCCGCTGGCAGTGACACTGTTCCGCATCACCAGTCCCATCCAATACGTGGCCTCGGCTTGCTTTATCGCCTGGGCCTTCGGCATCGAGGTGGATACCGCGCACCTGCTGGCCGGATCACTCCTGGCGGTAGTGATCAGCCTGGGCTCAGTGGGGTTGCCGGGCCAGGTCAGCTTCATGGCGACCAATTTGCCGGTGACCCAGGCGATGGGCTTGCCGGTCGGGCCGCTGGGTTTGATGCTGGCGGTCGACACCATCCCCGACGTGTTTGCTACCGTCGGCAACGTCACTGCCGACATGACTGCAACCAGCATCGTGACGCGGCAATCACGGCACGATAGCGCATGAGTGCGGCCACGACCCAAGCGGATGTGATCGTGATCGGCGCCGGCATGGCTGGTGCCTCGGTGGCTTATTTCCTCGCACCGCACGCGCGCGTCTTGGTGTTGGAGCGCGAAGCCTACGCTGGTATGCATTCGACCGGTCGCTCGGCGGCGTTGTTCAGCGAGACTTACGGCTCGCCCCAGGTACGCGCGCTGACCCGCGCCACGCGACCGTTCCTGGCGGCGCCGCCGGAAGGTTTCACCGGGCAGCCGATCCTATCTCCGCGCGGCGCCACCATCATCGGCAGTGCGGCCGATACGGAGGGCGTGCGTGCTTTGTTCGAGGCGATTCTGCCATTCACCCGCGACATCGAGCTGCACGACGCGGCCCGGCTGCAGGCTGCGGTGCCGGTGCTGCGCCCCGAAGTGGCGCAGATCGGTCTGCACGAGCCTGGCGCAGCTGATATCGACGTCAACGAATTGCACCAGGGATTCCTGCGCGGGTTACGTGCACGGGGAGGCAGAATGCAATTGAACGTGTCGATCCGGGCGATCTCGCGCGTTGCCGGCGGCTGGGAAATCGACGATGGAGAACAGGTATTTCGCGCGCCGTTGTTGCTCAACGCGGCAGGTGCCTGGGTCGACCAGGTCGCTGCATTGGCGGGAGTGGCGCCGCTGGGGATCACGCCCAAGCGTCGTTCCGCCTTCGTGTTCGATCCGACCGAGGGGCTGGCTACGGGGCGCTGGCCGTTCGTCACCGACTTCGCCGAAACCTTTTACTTCAAGCCTGACGCCGGCCTGTTGCTGGGCTCTTGCGCCAACGCCGATCCGGTCGAGCCACATGACGTGCAGGCGGAGGAATACGACATTGCGCTTGCCATCCATCGCATCGAAGAAGCGACGAGCATGGTCATCCGCCGACCGCGACGGATCTGGGCGGGGCTACGCTCCTTCGTCGCGGATGGCGACCTGGTCGGCGGTTTCGCTACCGGCGCGCCGGGCTTCTTCTGGGTCGCCGCGCAGGGCGGCTACGGCATCCAGACCAGCGCCGCGATGGGCGAGGCTTGCGCCCATCTGGCGTTGGGCCTGCCGTTGCCCACTCGCCTTGTCGATGCAGGGTTGAGCGAAGCACTACTCGCGCCGCGCGGTTGATTTGCGCCCGCCGCGTGATTCGATGCGCGCGGACGTTCGAACGCGCAGCAACGGTCGGGGCGAGGTCAGTACCAGGCCGCCACACCGGTCGAGCGAGGCGTGTTGTTGGCGTAACCTGAAGTGGCTTGCGGGACGGGCGATCTTGGGGCTGGAGCGCACCAGTGGCATCGCATCAAACGGCAGCAGCGAGTAGGTGATTGCCTTCTCAGCGAACAAGGCGGACCGCATCCCCTATACCTCGGACCAGACCACGCGCCAGGCGACTTCGGTGCGCAACGACGCTATGACGCCTCTGTTCATGGGTGCCATCGAAGCGACCATCAATTCGCTGTTCCGTGCCGGCAGCATGAGTGGCTGGAAAGGGCAAAAGGTGAAG
>CAJDWA010000031.1_pt1 | contig 43437 bp, 42 predicted proteins | sample 7391461 | NCBI WGS metagenome assembly CAJDWA01 (sample SAMEA7055726, study PRJEB34461) | soil metagenome | biome: terrestrial ecosystem; feature: Peninsula; material: soil | place: Antarctica | collected 2016 | reverse complement strand
CAACGTCGGCACCGGCGCCGAAGCCAGCCACTGCGGCGCCCAGCCGACAGGCTCCTCCGGCGTCGTCTGTGGCGGAACCTCGACCGGGTAAACTGCCAGTTGCGCCAGTAGCTGGCGACGCCGATGGCCTGCCTGATTGGGATGCGTTGATCGAGCGTGCCGGGCTACGCGGTCCTTTCAGCGTGCTGGCGCAGAATGCCGTGCTGCGCGAGCGCGATGGTCAGACTCTGGTGTTGGCATTGCAGCCCGCGTACATGGGCATGGCGGTGGAACCCATGGTCAGCCAGATGGAAGAGCGCATTGGTGAGGCCATGGGCGAGCGTATCCGCCTGCGTTTCGTCAGCCAGAGCCAGACAACGACTACGCAGACACCGGCAGTACGCGCTGCGAAGGCGCGCGACAGCGCGCAGGCCGCTGCCGAACAGGCAATCGAGGACGATCCGCTGGTGCAGACCTTGAAGCGCGATTTTGGCGCGCGCGTCGTGCCGCAATCCGTCAAACCCTTGGTTAATGAACCCGGAGCCATGTGATGAAAGGACAGATCGGTCAGTTGATGCAGCAAGCCCAGCGCATGCAGGAAGACATGAAGCGCGCGCAGGAGGAAATCGCCAAACTTGAAGTCACTGGCAGCGCTGGTGGCGGTCTGGTCAGCGTGGTGATGAGCGGCGCCCACGAAGTGCGTCGGGTGCAGATCGACCGGCAGACTTTCGCCGACGACCCCGAGATGGCCGAAGATCTTGTCGCCGCCGCTGTCAACGACGCGGTAAACAAAGTGGCCCTGGCCAGCAAGGACAAGCTCGGTGGCGTCACCGCCGGGATGAATCTGCCGGCTGGCTTCAAGATGCCGTTTTGAGGCCGGGAGCGATGAATCGGGAATTGGGAATCGGCAGAGCAAAAGCATGAGCTACCGCACCGTATTCCCGGACGATAACGAATGAACGGTTCTCCTCTCCTCGCCGAACTGATCGAAGCGTTGCGCTGCCTGCCTGGTGTAGGTGGCAAGAGTGCGCAGCGAATGGCCTTCCATTTGCTGGAGCGCGAGCGTGAGCGCGGACTGAAACTTGCCAGCGTGATGGCGCAGGCGATGGAGCGGATTGGCCATTGCGAGCGCTGCCGCAACTTCAGTGAGGATCCGGTGTGCGGGCTATGCGCCAGCGGCAGTCGTGATCGCCAGATCATGTGCGTGGTGGAGTCGCCGACCGAGCTGGCGGCGATCGAGCAAGCGACCGGTTTCCGCGGTCAGTATTTCGTGCTGATGGGTCGCCTATCGCCGCTGGACGGGTTGGGACCGGAAGAGTTGGGGTTGGCGCAGCTCACCGAGCGCCTGGGCGAGGGCGAAATCGAGGAGTTGATCATCGCCACCAATCCCACGGTGGAAGGCGACGCCACGGCGCACTACCTGGCCCAATTGGCGCGTGCGGGCGGGGTGCGACCGACCCGGCTGGCCTATGGCGTACCCTTGGGTGGCGAGTTGGAATATGTTGACCGCAGCACGCTGGCGCACGCGTTCGGCGGGCGACAGTTACTGGACTGAATCAGCGATGGCTGACTTCAATCATCGAGGGGAGCAGGCATGAGCGAGACCATTTTCAGCAAAATCATCCGCCGCGAGATTCCCGCCGATATCGTCTATGAGGACGACGACGTACTTGGATTCCGTGACCTGAACCCGCAGGCGCCGGTGCACGTGTTGTTCATACCGAAGCAACCGTTGGCCACGCTCAACGATGCCACGCCCGAACAGGCGTCGTTGCTGGGTTCGCCGAGAAGGGCTATCGCACCGTGATCAATTGCAACGAAGATGGCGGCCAGACCGTGTTTCATATCCACGTGCACTTGTTGGCCGGCCGACGTCTGCATTGGCCGCCGGGCTGAGCATACCGAGGGAGAATAAAAAAACGCCGGCTTCGCGCCGGCGTTTTCGTATCACGTTATTTCTTGGGTGGCGGCGCCGGTTGTTGCGCTGGCGGACGTACCACGATTACGCGTGGGCTGCGATAGTACGGATAACCCCAGGGGCTGCCCCAGTACGGCCCGAAACCCGGACCCCAGAACGGATCGTAATAACGGGGCGGATAGTTGTCGTATTGCTGGCGTTTCGGCCACAGATAAACCACGTTCGCATCGACCCGCGGATAGGCGTAATCGTAGTCGCCCACCTTCTCGGACACGGTGCCGTGCAAAGTACCGGTCACCGTCAGCTCACGGCCGCGGGTGAACACTTCGGGGTCGTAGAAGCCGGAGCGGCAGGCGACGAAACGCCCCTCGTTTTCACCAGCGCTGCCTGACTTGGGTCGCGCCTGGCTATCCAGCGGACGCGAAAGCACGAAGAAGCAGGTTTCCTGCGGACCGGGTTGGGTCTTGATGATCTCGCCACCCCAACGGACCTGGGTGCCGCTGGCGCCACCTTGTTGCGCGCTGGCAGTGGTGACCATGGCGTAGTTGCCCTCCAGCGGCTTGGGGATCGTCGCACAACCACCCAGCACGGCAATGGCGGCGACGAGAGTAATGCGGCGGTTCAGTTGCATGAGGGTTTCTCCGGCAGGTCGATGGCGTCCGCCATCGTATTGATGTTCATTTGACCACGTTCTTTGCCCGAAAATCCCGCACGGCGCGGCGGAAGGCATCGACCGATTCAGGCGGCGGTTCATCATGAGCGTAGCGCAGGTCCAGATAGCGCCGCGTCAAATTCGTCAGTTCTTCGCGTTGCGACGGCAATGCGCGGGTCGCGCGAGTCAGATAGTGCTGGGGCCCTTCGCCGGCGCGGCGCGCGATCTGCCGGCGCGCCAGTTTACGTTCCAGTTCGCGCAACGCCTCACGCAGCGGATCGCGTGACTGCCGCCGTAGCAAGGCCCACGCGAGCCCGATCGCAATGAACAGCGTGGTGCCGAGCGCAAGCAGCACGCCGAGCGTCGTCGTATCGGCGTCGCGGATACCGAACGGCGTCAACAGGCTGCGTTGACGAAGCGCATCGAAACCCACGACGGCCTGGTCCCACCAGCGGTTGACCACGTCCCAACGGTTCTGGAAACCCTGCAGCCAGTCGCGGCGATACCAGTCCAGTTGGTCACCCGCCGCGGCCGCCGCGCCCAGGCTGACGCGTTCCGGGCGCACCGCGCCGGTGGGATCCGCTCGCACCCAGCCGCGGCCAGCCAGCCACACCTCGCTCCAGGCGTGAGCATCGGAATTTCGTACCAGCAGGTAGTTGCCCAGCTTGTTCCAGTAGCCGCCCTGGTAGCCGGTTACCACTCGCGAGGGGATGCCCGCTGCGCGCATCAGCAAAGTGAACGCGGATGAGTAGTGCTCACAGAAACCCTCCTTGGTATCGAACAGAAAATCGTCCATGGCATTGCGACCCAGCGGAGCCGGCGCCAAGGTGTAGCGAAAGCCGCCGTCATGGAACAGGCCGAGCGCGGCGCGCACGATCGCGACATCATCGTTGCCATAACGCTGTCGCCATGACTGGCCCAGAGCTAACGTGCGCGGGTTGAAGCCCGCCGGGAGCTGCAGCCAGTGGCGATGATGTTCGCCGAGCTGGGGTTCAAGTCGATATCGGGTGGCGGAGGTCAGCCTGTAGGTCAGGGCGTCATTGACCGGCCGCGCTGCCATCACCACGCGATCGCGGCGCATCACAGCCCCTTCCGGCGTATCGATGGGCACATCCAGGGTCGGCAGCACGCGCTGATGCGTAGGCAACAGCCGGATCTGGTAACTGGCGCTGTGCTCCACGTCCAGCGCTACCGGCGGCTGATTGGCGACGTCGCTGTAGGTCCAGCTGGCACCGTCGTACTTGGCCATCACGTAGGCGCGGAAATAGCGCTGGTCAGGCGGCGGCGGTGCCTCGTCGAAGGTGACCCGCATGGCGGGACGGTCGTCGGTAAGCAGCTCGGTGAAGCCACCCGGGCTCATGCGATCGCTCAGTCCGGTCCGGGCCTGGTCGCGGCTGGGCGCTCCCCACAACGGCGAGCTCAGGCGAGGTACCAGCATGAACGCCAGCAGGGCCAGCGGCAGGGCCGCTGCCAGCAGTGCGAGTGGAGACAGCACGCTGCGCGGCAGACTGGTCGGTGTCTGTGCCGGCTCCAACGCACGCAGGGTCGCCAAAGCCGGCAGCAGGCCCAGCGCAATCACCACCGTGCTGACCAGCCCCTGATCGAACAGCAAGGCAGTCATCAGCGTGAAGCAGGCGAAACTGACGCCGACGCGCACGTCGCGCGGGGTTTCGGTCTCCAGCAGCTTGAGGACCAACAGTCCGATCGCCAGCGCCGTGCCCGGTGCGCGACCGAACAGGTTGCCGTATTGCACGATCACCGTCAGCGTCAGTAGCGTCAGCAGCGGCAACTTGATCCAGCCCGGCACACGACCGCCGCGCTGTCGACGTTGCCACCAGCGCAAACACAGCGTGAACGCCAAGGTCAGGCTGAGCCACCATGGCAGGTGTGCGGCATTCACCCCCAACACAAAAGCCACGCTCAGGCTCAGCAGGTCGAAGCTGCGCTGACTGACCGGCGCAGTGTTGTTTTTGCGTCGCCGAATCCAGCTCACGGCAGGCCTGCCAGCGCGTCCATGCAGCGCGCGTAATGCAGCGGGCCATTGCCGTTGCCGATCTCGTTGCCGGGCAGCCACAAGCTGTAGCTGCAGCGTTGCGATTGCGCGTCATTGAGCCAGCGGGCCAGCCGCGCGATCCGCGATTCATTGTCCATGCCGTGCAGCTGGCGCCAGTCCAACTGCCATTGCGGCTGGTTGCGGGGCTGTTCGAAATCCTTCACCAGCAAATCGTCATGGCGCGCACTGGCTTTCCAGGCGATATGCCGCTGCGGGTCGCCCGCCTGGTAGTCGCGCAGCGTGGCCAGTTCGTCGCCGCGATGCAGCCGCATGTGGCGGGCGTCTTCGGCAAGGGCCTGCGGCGACGGTCCCGCCACTTCCGGGCGTGGCCACACCAGCACCGCCTGATCGGGATGCAACCAGCTCCAGGCGCGAAACATGCCGAGCGGCCAGTGGCTCCACAGACGCAGCCGCGGTAGCGGTTGCCAGCCACGTTTTTTGGTCGGCAACTGCAGTTTTGCCTGGGCCGAATCCTGGCCGTCCAGCGAGAAGGCGGTTGAACACTCGCCCAGATCCAGCCGGATTGCGCTACGTGGCCGTTTGGACTGAAGAGTGAAAACGAGCTCCAGCGACTCGCCGGCAATGGCGTGGCCAGCGCGCACATGCTCCAGGCGCAAGCCATCGAGCGCCCGAAATGCCACCAGCATGCTGGCCGCACTTGCAGCGCCGAGTAGGCAAGTCAGCAGTAGCGCGGCGTTGTTGCTGTAATTCAGCGCACCAACAAGCATCACCAACAGCAGGATCGAGAAGCCGAGTCCGAATCCGGTCGGCACGATATAGATCCGGCGCCGATGCAGTTCGATCGGCAGGCGTTCGGGGCGCCGGTAGCGGGTGAGCGAGGGCAAGCGTCCTTCCGCCCAGCGCTGCAGGCGTTGCAGCAGGCCGCCCATCAATCTACCGCAACCTCAGTCAGCAGTTGCCGCGCCAGGGTCGCGCCGTCGGCGCCACGAGTCGGCAGCAGGCGATGCGCCGCCAGCGGGACGAACAACGCCTGGATATCTTCCGGCAGCACGTGGCCGCGACCGCTAAGCATGGCCCAGGCGCGGGCCGCGCCGAGCAGGGCAAGTCCCGCACGCGGCGACAGGCCGGCGCGGATGTCGGCATGACGCCGGCTGGCCGCCAGCAAGGCTTGCAGGTAGTCGAGCAACGCGCCGCTGACCGTGATGGTTTGTGTCTTGGCGTGCAGGGCGAGCAGGGCGGCGGCATCCAGTTGCGGCGTGAGCTGAGCGAGCACGTCGCGGCGGTTGCTTCCGATAAGCAGGGCACGCTCTGCGCTGGCGTCCGGGTAATCCAGCGACAGACGTAGCATGAAGCGATCCAACTGCGAATCGGGTAGCGGGAAGGTGCCGTTGAGATCGAGTGGATTCTGAGTGGCGACGACGAAGAACGGCTGCGCCAACGCGTGGGTCTGGCCATCCATGGTGACCTGATTCTCGGCCATCGCCTCGAGCAGGGCACTCTGCGTCTTGGGGCTGGCGCGGTTGATCTCGTCAGCCAGCAGCAAGCCGGTGAAGATGGGCCCGGGATGGAAGCGGAACTGTCCCGTGTCGCGCTCGTACACGCTGACTCCGATAATGTCCGACGGCAGCAGGTCGCTGGTGAACTGCACGCGCTGGAATTCGAGTCCGAAGGTGGCTGCCAGCGCCTGTGCCAGGGTGGTCTTGCCCACGCCAGGAACGTCCTCGAGCAGCAGGTGGCCGCCCGCGATCAGGCAGGTGAACGCGAGCTTCACCTGGTGTGGCTTGCCCAGCAGCACGCGGTTGACCTGCGTGATCGCAGCCTCCAGTCGCTGTTGCAGGGGTGCGACGTGGGGTTGGGTGATGGCGGACATGGGTTCTCGACTGGCTGAAGGTAAGGTGTAGGCGCGATTCGCACGGGGCGTCGGCGAGTGTAGCTGGCGCGTCAGAGCGCCTCGGGATTACTACGGCACAGCGACCCCCGCATGGCGCAACATGCGCGCCAGTGCGATCAGCGGCATGCCGATTAGAGCACTGGGATCGCGATTGTCGATCTCCTCGAACAAACTGATGCCCAGTGCTTCACACTTAAAGCTGCCGGCGCAGTTCAGTGGCTGTTCGCGCTCGATGTAACGTTCGATCTCCGCCGGCTGCAGTTCCCGAAATCGCACCCGCGTGTGGTCGACGTGAGTCTGGCGCTGACCATTGCGCGTGTCGAGCAAACACAGCGCGGTATGAAAGTTTGCGGTGCGGCCCGAACTGGCGGCGAGCTGGGCGCGGGCCTCCTCGACGCGGCCCGGTTTGTGCAGGACGACCCCGTCGATCTCGGCTACCTGGTCGGACCCGATCACCAGAGCGCCGCTGGACATGCGCGCGACGGCTTCGGCCTTGGCGATGGCGAGGCGCAGCGCACGCGCCGCGGGCGCTTCGTTTGGCAGCGGTGATTCGTCGGTGTCCGGCGTGGCTTGCTCGAATTCGGGCAGCAGCCGGCGCAATAGCTGGGCGCGATAGAGTGATGTCGATCCCAGCACGATCCGGGTTGTTGCGGGCGTTCTGGTCATCAGTTGTCCGATTCGCGCCGGATCTGCTGGCGCATGGCACTGTTCAGGTCGGTCTGCGCCTGATCGAGTGCCTGCAACAAGGGTTGCAGGCGGTCGCGTGCGTCACGCATGGAGGTGGCCATCTCGTCGAGTTCGTGCTGGCTGGCGCCGGCAGAGCGGTCGCGGATCCACAACCGCTGCTGCAGCAGCGCGCGCAGGCCGGCAGCGACAGCGTGTCGTGCATCCTGTTCGCTAGCGGCGGGTAGGTCCGGATTGAGCGACATCACCGCATGTGCTTGCTGCAGGCCGGAACGGCAGGTTTTCAGGTCCGCCTCCAGGCGGTCGGCGAGGTCGAGCAGGTTGCGGACGCTGCTGCCGCGATAATTCTGGCGTTTGCGCAGCCACACGGCGCTGCCGGCCAGGACGAGCAGGATCGCGAAGCAAACGGTCACGCCGAGTGTAAGATAGGAATTCAAGAGCGCTGACTCGGGCCAGGGAAGGGTCAGTCTGCCGCATTGGGGATGGATCAGGCAAAATACGAGCCTGAGGCACTGGATTGGGGCTCGTGTCATACCGCGGGTTGACTTCCCGGCGTCGCAAACCTAACATTCCGCGATTATGTCCGTGACGCTGCCAGAGTCTGTGGACGCTTGGCGCATGGTCTCGGCGCGGCGTTCGTTCGAGGGAACGCTAGCCATCGCTAGCCTGCGGCGCCTGTGCGAGGTGCTGGCAAGCACCGATGGCGAGGTGAGCTTCGAACTGGATTTCGGGCGTGACAGCTTCGGCATCAGCTATGTGGATGTTCGCGCAAGCGCTCCGTTGACCTTGACCTGTCAACGTTCGCTTGAGCCTTTCGTGCTGCCGGTGGTGTTGCAGACCCGGTTGGGTTTGATCAGCCAGGAGCGCGACGATGCGGGCTTGCCGCCGGAGTGCGAGCCGCTGCTGGTAGCCGAGGATGGCCGCTTGCGTCCGGCGGATGTGATAGAAGACGAATTATTGTTGGCGCTGCCGTTGGTTCCGGTCAACCCGGACAGCAAGCTGTCCGACGAAGTGACAGGCCCTGGCCCGGAAGACACTTCCTCCGGTGAAGGACGCTCCGAGAATCCGTTCGCGGTATTGCGCGAATTGAAGAAGTAACCGCTGGCCCGGGTCGAATGATCCTGGGTCGTTCGATGCAAGATCATCCCGATTCAATTCACCACGTTTCAGTTGGAGAACCATCATGGCCGTTGCCAAGAGTCGCCGTACCCCGTCCACCCGTGGCATGCGCCGTGCGCACGACTCGCTGCAAACTGTGCAGCTGTCCACCGATCCGACCAGTGGCGAGGTGCACCGGCGCCATCACGTCACCAAGGACGGTTACTATCGTGGCAAGAAAGTGATCGAGACCAAGTCCGCGGTGTCGGTCGAAGATTGACCGGATTGAGGGAGTCCCGTGGGATTCCCTACCGGACGATCATCCGAGACGGCGCGGCGACGCGCCGTTTTTGCGTTCCGAAACACGCGAACGTAACGTACGGTGTCGCATAGCCGACCGGCTGGTCGATCCCAAGTCCTTGCCGATGGATAGTTGAATGACCCAAATCTACACCCGCATCATCGCCACCGGCAGCGCCTTGCCCGAGCGTGTCGTCACCAATGCCGATCTGGAAAAGATCGTCGATACCACGGACGAATGGATCCGGACCCGCACCGGCATCCGCCAACGGCACATCGCGGCAGATGGCGAGACCACTGGCGACTTGGCCTTTCGCGCCGCGCAGAACGCGTTGCAGGCGGCTGGCGTCAAGGCATCCGAACTTGACCTGATTGTGCTCGGCACCACCACGCCGGACATCATTTTCCCGTCCACTGCCTGTCTCGTACAGCACCGCCTCGGTGCGAATGGCTGCGCGGCATTTGATGTCAACGCGGCCTGCTCAGGGTTTGTCTATGGGCTGGGGATCGCGGATAAATTCATTCGCAGCGGACATTCGAAAAAGGTGCTGGTGATCGGCGCGGAGACGCTGACCCGGATGGTTGACTGGGGCGAACGCGAGACTTGTGTGTTGTTCGGCGACGGTGCCGGCGCGGTGGTACTGGAGGCATCCAGCGAGCCTGGTATTTATGCCACTTGCCTGCATGCCGACGGCGGTCAGAAAGAGCTGTTGTACAACCCGGTTGGCGTGTCGGTGGGTTTCACTGACGAGCCCAATCATGGCGTGCGCATTCGCATGGCTGGCCGGGAAGTATTCAAGGTCGCAGTGAAGACACTCGATGCACTGGTCGGCGAGACGCTCGAAGCCGCCGGAATGCAGGAGTCGGACATTGACTGGCTGATTCCGCATCAGGCCAATTTGCGCATCATCGAGGCTACGGCCAAACGGCTGAAGATATCGATGGATAGGGTGATCGTCACGGTCGATAAACACGCCAACACGTCGTCCGGCTCAGTGCCGCTGGCGCTGGATTACGCGGTGCGCTCGGGCAAGGTGCAGCGTGGCCAGAACCTGCTGCTGGAGGCTTTCGGTGGCGGTTTCACCTGGGCGTCTGCCTTGCTGCGCTACTGAGCGAGGGGCGGTTCGAACGATTTACAATAATGCCGCCCGAAGGGGCGGCATTATGTTTTGCGCGGGAGCAAATATCGGATACAGCTGCGTATGTCTGCCGATGCATGGCACCATGCTGGCTTTCGTTTCCAGGGAATAAGCGCTTCCATGAATCCAGATTCCACTTCGCTTGCCTTCGTCTTTCCTGGCCAGGGTTCGCAATCCGTTGGCATGCTGGCTGAACTAGCTGCGAAGCATGGCGAGGTGCAAGCAGCGTTCGACGAAGCCTCACAGGGCGCAGGGCTGGACCTCTGGGCGTTGAGCCAGCAGCAGCCGGCACTGCTGGCGGCGAGTGTCGCGGTGTGGCGGGTGTGGCAGAAGCTGGGCGGTCAGCGACCGGCACAGTTGTCCGGTCACAGTCTTGGCGAGTACAGCGCGCTGGTTTGCGCCGACGCTTTGTCGCTGCATGACGCGGCGGCACTCGTGACCGCACGCGGTCGTCTGATGCAGGCGGCGGTACCTGCCGGCGTCGGCGCGATGGCGGCAATCCTGGGTGGCGACGACGAGCAAATCGCCAGCGTGTGCGAAGAGATGGCGCAAGGCCAGGTAGTCGCGCCGGCCAACTTCAATTCACCCGGTCAGCTGGTCATTGCCGGCAACGTCGAGGCGGTCGATCGCGTGCTGGCGAAACTAACCGAAATGGGCGTGAAAAAATCGATCAAGCTGGCAGTGTCGGTGCCGTCGCATTGCGCCCTGATGCGTGAGGCGGCCGATCACTTGGGTGAGCGCATGGCGGCAATCGACTGGCAACTGCCATCAATCCCGGTGATCCAGAACGCCGAGGCACGCAGTTACGCCAGTGTCGCGGAGATCCGCGGAGCGCTGCAGCGACAGCTGTACCTGCCAGTCCGCTGGACGCAATGCGTGCAGGCGCTGGCAGCCGGCGGCGCCACCCGTGCCGCTGAGTGCGGGCCCGGCAAAGTACTGTCCGGCCTGATCAAACGCATCGACAAAGGCATCGAGGCACGTGCAATCGGAAATCCTGCCCAACTTGAGGGCGCGCAGGTCGAGTGGGCATGAGCTGAACTTTCCCGGTTCGCTCGTTTCAGGTTTTTTCGTTTCACGCTTCCCGTTTCCCGTTTCCCGTTTCCCGTTCACCGTTTTCCAAGGATTGCTTCACCCATGAACAAACTTCTGCAAGGTGAAATCGCTCTGGTCACCGGTGCCAGCCGCGGCATCGGCGCGGCGATCGCCGACCAACTAGCCGAGATGGGCGCTACCGTGATCGGCACCGCCACCAGTGAGGGTGGTGCCGCGGCGATCGGTGAGCGGCTGGCAGCTCAGGGTGGGCACGGCCGCGTGTTGAATGTCACCGATAGCGCGGCGGTCGAGGCGTTGATCGATGGCATCGCCAAGGAATTCGGTGCGCTCTCGATCCTGGTCAATAACGCCGGCATCACGCGCGACCAGTTGCTGATGCGGATGAAAGAGGAAGACTGGCAGGCGATCATCGATACCAATCTCACTTCGGTCTATCGCACCTCCAAGGCAGTGATGCGCGGCATGATGAAAGCGCGCAAGGGTCGAATCATCTCGATCGCGTCGGTGATCGGGCTCACCGGCAATCCGGGGCAAGCCAATTACGCGGCGGCCAAGGCTGGCGTCATCGCCTTTTCCAAGTCGCTGGCTCGCGAAATTGGCACGCGCGGCATCACCGTCAACGTGGTGGCGCCCGGCTTTATCGATACAGACATGACCCGCGCGCTGCCTGAGGAATCAAAGCAGGCGCTGTTGGGCCAGATCGCGTTGGGTCGCCTCGGCGAGGCCGCGGACGTCGCCGCAGCGGTAGGATTCTTGGCCTCGCCAGCAGCTGCCTACATCACTGGCGAGACCTTGCACGTCAACGGCGGGATGTATATGGCGTAAGGCGTGGGCACGTAGTTGTCGCCAGCGGCTTCGTTTTCGGCGACAATTGCGCTTTCGCGTCGGTGCAATGACACGAGCTTCGTGCCATCGTCAGCGAATCGTGGCGGCCAGAGGGGTTAGCCACTACAATGCCGCCGGTCATTTGCATGTGGTCGGGCCGGTACCGACAAACAATCATCCTTGAGAGGTATGGGCAACATGAGCACCATCGAAGAACGCGTCAAGAAAATCGTCGTCGAGCAGTTGGGCGTGAAGGAAGATGAAGTCACGGCGAACGCTTCGTTTGTGGATGATCTGGGTGCCGATTCGCTGGATACCGTCGAATTGGTGATGGCGCTCGAGGAAGAGTTCGAGACCGAGATCCCCGACGAGGATGCCGAGAAGATCACGACCGTGCAGCAGGCCGTCGATTACATCAAGGCGCACTCCAAGGACTGATCAGTTCCGGTGGCATGCCACCAGTCTGTCTGGCGCGCCATGTGCGAGCCGGTACGGGCAGGTAGCGGTATCGAATGCTGCGCCTGATTGGCGCAGTTTTCGTCGACGTATCCGCCGAACTGTCTCGTCAACGACCCGCTGGCGACGGATTCCAGGGAATCACGAAGGAACAAAGCATGAGCAAGCGTCGAGTAGTAGTGACTGGCATGGGCATCATTTCGCCGGTTGGCAACGACATCGCCACGGCGTGGGATCGGGTCGTCAAGGGCGTCAGCGGTATTGGCCCGGTGGTCCATTTCGATACCTCGGCCTACTCCACGCGCATCGCCGGCCAGGTCAGCGGATTCGACCCGGCGGAATGGATGCCGCTCAAGGACGTCAAGAAGATGGACCCGTTCATCCACTATGGCGTGGCAGCGGGCACTCAGGCCTTGCGCGATTCCGGATTGGAGATCACCGAGGCCAACGCACCGCGCGTCGGTGTGGCCGTGGGCGCCGGTATCGGCGGCCTGCACACGATCGAGGCGACCACGCTGGAGCTGGCGGCCAAGGGACCACGACGCGTATCGCCGTTCTACGTGCCCAGTTCGATCATCAACATGGTCGCAGGCCAGCTGTCGATCATGTTCGGCCTGCAGGGGCCGAACATCGCTTGCGTTACGGCGTGCGCGACCGGTGCCCACAACATCGGCCTGGCGGCACGCATGATCCAGCACGGCGATGCCGACGCGATGATCGCCGGTGGCGCTGAATTCGCCACTACCGGCACCGCGATGGCTGGCTTCTGCTCGGCCAAGGCCATGTCCACTCGCAACGACGAGCCAACCAAGGCCAGCCGCCCGTGGGACAAGGATCGCGACGGTTTCGTGTTGTCTGACGGTGCCGGAGTGGTGGTGCTGGAGGAGTACGAACACGCCAAGGCGCGTGGTGCACGTATTTATGCCGAACTGGTCGGCTTCGGTATGAGTGGCGATGCATTCCACATGACCGCGCCGAGCGAAGGTGGCGACGGCGCGGCGCGCTGCATCCAAACCGCGCTCAATGACCTTGGCGAGGTGAAGGCGGCGAAGAAGGTGTTTGGTGACCATGCGTACAAGCTGGCGATGAGTTCGACCAAGTCGACCACCGGTCATCTGCTCGGTGCGGCCGGCGGTGTCGAAGCGATCTTCAGCATTCTGGCGCTGCGCGACCAGGTTTTGCCGCCGACGATCAATCTTGACGAACCGGGCGAAGGCTGTGACCTGGATTTCGTTCCCAACACCGCGCGTGAAGCGAAAATTGACCTGGTGATCTCCAATTCGTTCGGTTTTGGCGGCACCAACGGAACGTTGGTCTTCCGTCGCGTTTGATCGACTGATCGGGCGTGAGTTTCCATCGGCGCAGTTTGGAAGGCCGGCGCGACCTGCTCGTGCCGGCCGCCATCTTTCCAGAACGCTATCCATGTCTTTTGCAAAGCGTGTTGCACGGCACCGCGCAGTCGCGTTACGACATTCTGTTTGCCTTTCCGGGTGACCGGCTCATCCTGGCCGCAGATGGCGTGCTGCGCGACGGTCGCGGGCGTGTACGCTTCGGCGGCTTTCTCGACGCGCTCGATAGTGCGTGGCAGGCACAGCGTCAGCCCGTGCATGAGGACGGATTGCCGTTTCATGGTGGCTGGTTCTTGCTGCTGAGTTACGAACTGGCCAGCGAAATCGAGCCGAGCCTGGATTTGCTGAAGTCATCCGACTTGCCACTGGCGCTGGCGGTGCGCTGTCCCGCGGCGGTGATCGTCGACCATCTGCACGAACGCACGATCCTGTTGGCCGAGGCCGGCCATGAAGACCTGCTCGACCAGCTCGAAGCGGATCTTGCGTTGCCTGCGGCATGGCCAACGGTTCCCTCGCCCACGGCGTGCGAAGAAGATTCGCCAGATGACTTCCTTGATGGAGTCGAACGCATTCACGAACATCTTCACTCTGGCGATATATTTCAGGTAAACCTGTCGCGTGGATGGAACGCGCACTATGCCGTCCGTCCCGATCCGGCAGCACTCTATGACGCGCTGCGGGTAGCCAATCCGGCGCCGTTCGCCGGCATGCTGCAACAGCCAGGCTGGGCGGTGTTGAGTTCTTCACCGGAGCGGCTGGTCGAAGTCCGTGACGGCATCGCGCAGACTCGCCCGATCGCCGGCACCCGCGCTCGTCTACCGGGTGACGACGAGCTGGCGCGCATCCATGAGTTGAGCGCACATCCGAAAGAGCGCGCCGAGCATGTCATGCTGATTGACCTGGAGCGCAACGACCTGGGCCGCGTTTGCGTGCCCGGTAGCATCGAGGTCGACGAGCTGATGGTGGTCGAGAGTTACTCCCATGTTCACCATATCGTCTCCAATGTACGCGGACGATTGCGCGCCGAGGTAACTCCGGGCCAGGTGATCGCGGCGACGTTTCCGGGCGGTACCATCACCGGTTGTCCCAAGGTGCGATGCATGGAAATCATTGCCGCGCTGGAGCGTACGCCACGCGGCGCCTACACCGGTGCACTGGGTTATCTCGACTGCAACGGTGAGCTCGACTTGAACATCCTGATTCGCACGTTGACCTTGGTTGGCCATCAGGCAAGTTTGCGCGCCGGCGCTGGGATCGTGGCTGATTCGGTGGCCGCGGACGAACTGGAGGAGACTCGTGCCAAGGCGCGCGGAGTGTTGCGCGCACTCGGGGTGCCGGACTGATGGGCGCGCGTATCCTGGTCAACGGCACGGCAAACGATCAGATCAACGCGCTCGATCGTGGCCTTGGTTACGGTGATGGCCTGTTCGAGAGTATCCGGTTGGTCGGCACGCACGCCCCGCTGTGGCATCGCCACATGCAACGCCTTGCCGAAGGCTGCGAGCGCCTGTATTTGCCGCCGCCTGATGCGGTGCAACTATGGCGCGAAGCGCGACAGGTCAGCAATGGCATGGCGCACGCGGTAGTACGGATCACCTTGACCCGCGGCATCGGCGAGCGGGGCTACCGTTTACCAGTATCGCCACAGCCGACACGAGTGGTCGCCGCGTTTGCGCCACCGGTGATGGATCGTGATGCGGGTATCCAAGGCTTGCGCATGCGCGTATGCCAACTGCGCCTGGCCGAACAGCCGCGGCTGGCCGGCATCAAGCACCTGAACCGCCTGGAGCAGGTGCTGGGGCGTGCCGAATGGAGCGATCCGGCGATCGCCGAGGGTCTGCTACGTGACAGTCATGACCGGGTGATATCGGCGACCATGGCCAATCTGTTCGCGGTCGTTGACGGTGAGCTGCTGACACCGCTGCTGGACCGCTGCGGTGTGGCTGGGGTGGCGCGGGCTGAGGTGCTGGCGATCCAGCCGCAAGCTCGCGTGGTTGAGCTGGGTCTGGATGCGTTGTCCGCAGCCAGTGAAGTGTTCCTGAGTTCGAGCGTACGCGGCATTCTGCCGGTACAGTCATTGGATGAATGGAACTATGTGCCGGGTGTCGTGGCTCGGCAATTACAGCAGCATTGGTGCAACCTGGGATTTCCGATGGAGCAGGCTGGATGAGTGACCGATTGATGCGTGGGCGCGTTTGGCTACGCCTGCTGTTGCTGGTGGTGTTGCTGGCGGCAGGCGCTGCGTTGGTGGTCGGCTGGAATGATTACCACCGTTTCAGCGTAGCGCCGTTGAATGTGTCGGCGCAGCAGAACAGCATCGACGTCAGCCGCGGCACCAGCTTCAAGGGGATCGTTGCCCAAATGCGGCAACACGGCCTCAGTACGGCCAGTCCATGGTATTGGCGATTGCTGGCCGAGCAGATGCATGTGGCTGGTAGCTTGCACGCCGGCGAGTACGCGCTTGAGCCAGGCATGACGCCGCGCCAATTGTTGGCGAACATGGCGGCGGGAAAGGTGCTGCAGCGCAACTTCACGATCGTCGACGGCTGGACCTTCGCCGAGTTGCGCCAGGCGCTGGCACATGCCGACAGATTGGCGCATCTCGCGACCGCGCTCGATGATGCGGCAATCATGCAGAAGATCGGTGCGGCGGGCGAAGCCGCGGAAGGTCGCTTCCTTCCCGAAACTTACGCTTATGTGAAAGGGGATAGCGACCTGGATTTGCTTCGCCGCGCACACGTGGCGATGGAGAAAACGCTCTCTGCGCTTTGGCCCGGCCGGGACAAGGACTTGCCGCTGGCCACTCCATACGAGGTCCTGATTCTGGCCTCGATCGTGGAGAAGGAAACCGGCCGCGCCGACGAGCGTGCTCAGATTGCGGGGGTGTTCGTGCGGCGCCTGGACAAGCACATGCTGTTGCAGACCGATCCCAGCGTGATCTACGGCATGGGCGCGCGCTACACCGGCAATATCCGCAGGAGCGACCTCACCACCGATACGCCGTACAACACCTACACCCGCTCCGGCCTGCCGCCGACTCCGATTGCCTTGCCCGGCAAGCCGGCGATCGAGGCTGCGTTGCATCCCGCTGCGGGCGACGCACTGTATTTTGTCGCCCGCGGTGACGGCAGCCACGTCTTCGCCAGTTCGCTGGCGGAACACAACCGCAATGTCGACTGTTACCAGCGGAAGCGCTGCCGATGACCGTGCCACGCGGCAAGTTCATCAGCCTGGAAGGAGGCGAGGGTGCCGGCAAGAGCACCCTGCTTGCCGGCGTGCGGGACTTCCTTGAAAGCCTTGGCATCACGGTGGTTCAGACGCGCGAGCCCGGTGGCACGCCGGTAGGTGAGGCGGTGCGCGCGATCGTGCTGGATCCGGCCATGCGCGGCCTGGCCGCAGAGACCGAGTTGCTGCTGATGTTTGCCTCACGCGCTCAACTGGTGCGCGAGCTGATCGAGCCAGCATTAGCTGCCGGCCAGTGGGTCTTGTGCGATCGGTTTGCGGACGCCAGCCATGCCTACCAGGGCGGTGGGCGCGGCCAGCCGTCGTCACGCATCGCGGAGTTGGAGCGCTGGGCGTGCGATGGCGTGAAGCCCGACCTGACCTTGCTGCTCGATCTACCGGTAGCCACTGGGCGCGCTCGTGCCGCCGGCCGCGGCGACGTCGACCGGATCGAGTCCGAGGCGGATGCGTTCTTTGAACGGGTGCGTGCCAACTACCGCGAACGCGCTGCGTTGGAGCCCCGTCGCTTTCGTGTAATCGATGCAAGCCAGCCGTCCGCTGTCGTGCTGCAAACTGCTACCCAGGTGTTGACGGCGTGGCTCGCGGAATCAGCGGCATGAACATTCGGCCGTGGCATGCCGAACACTGGGCGCGGTTGCAGACGCGCCGTCAGCGCGACGCCTTGCCCCATGCCTTGCTGCTGTGTGGCGCCGGCGGCTTGGGCAAGCGGGCATTCGCACGGCGTTTCGTGCTGGGGCTGCTGTGTACCGAGGCGACGGATGGCGATGCCTGTGGACACTGTCGCAGTTGTCAGCTGATGGCGGCCGGGTCGCATCCGGATGTCGTCGAGCTGACCTTCGGCCTGCGCAAGGACGGCACGCCACGTACCGAAATCGTGGTCGACCAGATCCGTGACCTGTCCGCCAGGCTCGCGATGCGAAGCCAGCTCGGCGGTTGGCAGGTAGCGACGATTGGCCCGGCCGATGCGATGAATGTAGCGGCCGCCAATGCTTTGCTGAAGACGTTGGAGGAGCCGGCGACGCAAACGATGCTGATCCTGCTGGCCGATGCGCCGTGGCGCATGCCGCAAACCATTCGCAGTCGTTGCCAACGGATCGAATTTCAGTCGCCGGAGCCTTCGGCTGCACTTGCCTGGCTGCAGGCCGAGGGTGTTGCCGATGCAGCAGCCGCGCTCGCCGCCGCAGGTGGCAACCCCGGCCTTGCCGAAGCCTGGGTAGGACAAGGTGCGCTGGAGCAGCGCAAGGAAGTACGCAAAGACCTGGCTGCGCTGGCGGCCGGCCGTGGTCAGCCGACCGAGGTGGTCAAGCGCTGGCTGGATGACGAGCCAGATCAACGACTGTGGTTTGCCGCGCAGGCGGCGGCGGACGAGCTGCGGGCGCGTTCGCTGCACGCCGCCTCGCCGCTCGGCAGCGCAATGGATGACGAGGCGCTGGGTGCCTGGTATGACGCGACGAATCGCGCGCGCGAGAGTCTGCGCGGCCCCTTGCGGACCGATCTAATGCTGCTCGAACTGCTGGCCCGATGGCATTGATGGCCACCGGCGTGGCGGATGATGGCCCGGTATTTTCCGCTTGCACCCGGTTGCTGGTGATCGCGCCGCATCCTGATGACGAGACCATCGCCACCGGCCTGCTGATTCAGCAAGTACGTGCGGCAGGCGGCGAGGTACGGATCGTACTGTTGACTGCCGGCGAAAATAATCCGTGGCCGCAGCGCTGGCTGGAGCGTCGATGGCGCATCCGCGCCGGCGACCGGCAACGCTGGGGTCGGCGGCGGCGTGGAGAACTGCAGCAGGCGCTGGCGTCGCTGGAGATTCTTCCGTCCGCGCTGGAGGCCTTGGACTGGCCCGATCTTGGGGTCACCGACATGTTGCTGCGCCAGACCGGCAATGCGGTGGCAACAATCAGGGAAGCGATCAACCGCTTCACTCCCGATGTGGTTGCGCTACCGGCGTTGCAGGATCGACATCCCGACCATGGTGCGGCACACGTCCTGGTACGCCTGGCGCTGGCCGGGCATGCGGCGCCGCCGGCACTGTTCGCCTACCTTGTGCACGGTAAGGCGGGTTCGGGCGATCTCATCCAGATGGATGGGGCGCCAGCGCAGGTGTCGAACAAACGCGCAGCGCTGCAGGCTCACCGAAGCCAGATCGCGTTGAGCGGCAAGCGCCTGCGTCAGCTGGCGGAGCGACCCGAACGCTTTGTGGATTCACGCCGTGCGCCTCCATTTGGGCTTGCTGGCTTGCCATGGCGGCCGTCGTGGTGGCTGCGGCCATGGCTTCGGCTCGACGTGATCGGCGCAGCAGGTGCGTACGGGTGGGCGTGGCCAGACGCCCCGCTGCAGCGGGCCAAGGACGGACGGTTTCGCCTGTTGCCGGGTGCCGGTGAATTCGCCGCGCCATGCTTTGCGAGGCTGTCGTTGAGCCTGCGTTCCGTCTGGATCTTCGATCACTGGGGCTGGTGCGAGTTGCAATCATGCGAAGGGTCGTCTCTCCCTCCAGTTGCATAGCCCGGCCGAGCAAGCTAGCGTGCTGTTCGGGACACCAATCAAATCACCATTCATCGACGCGGCCGCGTGGCTGTCGGTGCTGGCAGGAGGTTCCGACGGGGAGGGTCGACTGGCGCATGTGACTCCTGCCAGCACGGCCATTGGAAGGCACTGACTCAGGGTCCGAACTCGATGCAGGTCAAGACGGCGGCAGGGACTGCATCCAGCGAGAGTTTTTACGCAGCGCTGTCGGAGATTGGCCAGTTGCTGGTTCGCGCGGTCGAGCCACCGGAGTTGTACGAGGCGATCATCGAGGTGCTCGAGCGGCGATTGGGTGCCTTGCTGGTCATGATCGGCGAGGCGGATCATGCCGCCGGATGGTTTCGGCGGGTTGCGCCGGTGGTGGTTCCCGCCCAGCTGCAGGACATCTATCCCGACCGGACACCGCTCTCGGTAGTGCAGCCTTCATTCTGGCACGGGGTCCCACAGCTGGAACCGGACCTGCGCCACGCGCCTGGCCGGAAAGGGCTGTGTACCGCCTATGCGCAACATAACGTGGTGTCGGCACTGGCCATTCCGGTGATGGTCTGCGGCGAGATGCGTGCCGGGTTGGTGATACGTGCCTCCGACCCCGCATTCTTCTCGGAAAAGATGACCGAGCTGTTGCAGCAGGCGGCGGCAAGCATCGGGTTGGGACTGGAAGCACAGGCTCAGCGCCACATGCTGCTGCAGTCCGTGCAGGAAGAATCGCGCCAGCGACGGGCCTTGCGTCTGCTCAGCGAAATGATCAAGGCGGTGACGCGCAGCGCGGACGAAGAGGCGTTGCTGGCAGACAGCAGCGACGTCGCGCTACGCGTGGGTGGCTACCGTTTCGCCTGGATCGGCTTGTTCGACGACGACAGCGTCGGAGTGCTGCAACTGCGCGCCCACGCCGGCCTGGACAGCATCCCGCTAGCGGGTGCCCGCCTGATGCTCACGGATCCGCGGCACGCAGGTGATGCCGTCGCTATCGTCTTGTCCAGTGGTGAACCATGCATTCGCCACTGGGCGAGGGGAGTGCCACTGGAGTGGCCGCTGCAGAACAGCAACGTCGAGGTCAGCGCGATCCTTGCGCTCCCGTTGCGGGTGAACGACGCCATCGTGGGCGTGTTCGTGATAGGAGCTTCACCGGCCGATGCCTTTACGGAGGTCGAGGTCCGGGTGTTCCTGGAGATGGCCGTCGAACTTGGCCTGGGTATGCAGATGCAGCGCGCCCAAGCCGCCAGGCTGCTGGCCGAACGTGATTTGCGCTTCAATTTACAACACGTTCGCACCATTCTCTCCAACCAGCCCTCAGGGGTTCTGGTGCTGTCGGAGGATGGCCTGGTCAAGTTCGCCAACGAAGCGTTCTGCGCCTTGTTCGATCTGGTCGAGTCACCAGCCGAACTGGAGGGTCAGTCGTCCGAAAGCATCCACGCGCGAGTCTGCGGCTCCTACCAGTATCCGGAGCGGGAACTGGCGCGGATTAAGGAGATCGTGGCGCTCAACGCGGTCCTCAGAAGCGAGGAGGTTCGCATGGTCGGCGGGCGTACCTTGCTGCGCGATTTCATGCCGATCCGGATTGATGGTGTGCCGCAAGGTCGCATTTGGCTGCAGCACGACATCACTGAACGCAAGCGTCACGAGGCCCGGGTCGAACGGTTGGCGTTCTACGACGTAGTGACCGGCCTGGCGAATCGTCCAGGGCATGCTGCGCGACGCGGATGTGCTGGCTCGGTTTGGTGGAGACGAATTTGCGCTGCTGATTCCCGGCCTCGACAGTCGCGAGCAGTTGGATGCGATCAGTCGCTGCATCCTGCAGTCGCTGCGCGCACCATTCAAGGTGATGGGAGAGCAGCTCTACCTATCGGCCAGTATCGGCTGGACCCTGTTTCCGATCGATGAATCCGACGCCGAAGGTTTGATTCGCCACGCCGACATGGCCATGTATGAAGCCAAGGAAGAGGGTAAGGACCGAGGCTCGCTTTATGCGCCGGCGATGGAGCTGGAACAGGTGCGATTGCAGGCGATGCGTGAGCGGATTGCTCAGGCGTTGCAACAGTCGCACTTGCAACTGCTGTTCCAGCCGATCGTCTACATCGATGGCCTGCCAGGGATCAACGGCGTGGCCGGGATGGAGGCGTTGTTGCGATTGAACGATCGCGATCAGGAACTCATCGCACCGGCCAGTTTCATGCATGTACTGGACGACCCGCAGCTGGCACGGCCGATTGGCCGTTACGTTCTGGACGAAGCACTTCGATGTTGTCAAACCTGGCTGCGTGCCGGCGTACCGGTTCCGGTCTCGGTCAACATCAGTACGCGGCACCTGTTGCACCCGGCTTTCTTCGCCGACATCGACTCGGCGCTGGAAGCGTATCCGGATGTGATGGACGTGGGCTTTGGCATCGAGATCACTGAAACCGGTCCGAGCATGGATCACGCGCGAGCCAAGGTGGTGATCGAGGAATGCCGTCGCCGCGGCATTCGTGTCGGCCTGGACGATTTTGGTACCGGCTCGGCGTCGCTGAGCTATATCCAGCAACTCGACATCGAACACATCAAGCTGGACCAGAGCTTCGTGCACGACATTCTGCACGACGACCGCAACGTGGCGATCGCGGCCGGCGTGATCACTACGGCACGCATGCTGGCCAAGGCGGTAATCGCCGAAGGCGTCGAGACGCCGGTCCAAGGCGACCTGCTTGCGTCGCTGGGCTGCCACCAATTGCAGGGATTTTCGATTTCCCGGCCGATGGCCGCTGCAGCAGTGCCGGCATGGGTGGCAGGATGGGTGCCTCCCGCGTCGTGGGGCAATCTGGCCAACGAGCGCCAATCACTGCTTTCCGGCGAATCCAGCAATCGCGGAATCCGCCAGGCCGAAAGCTCGCTCTCGGCGGCGACAACGGTGGTGTCGTCGCGACACACCCTCTAAGATCGGCACAGTTGACCGGGCCTCGACCAGGCCCGGGTTAGGAGTGGGGTATGAAATCAATGGCAGGCCGTCAAGGCATCATCTCGCTGAAAATCAAGGATGCGGCGTCGCTGTACAACGCGTATATGCCGTTTCTCAAGCACGGCGGTCTGTTTGCCCCCACCGTTCAGCCTTACGCGCTGGGCGACGAAGTCGTGTTGCTGGTGACACTGGCGGACGAGACCGAGCGTCTGTCGGTGGTCGGCAAGGTGGTCTGGATCAGTCCGGTCGGCGCACAGGGCAACCGCACTGCGGGTATCGGCATTCATTTCAATGAATCCAGCGATGCCGAGGCCGCGCGCAGCCGCATTGAGAACATCCTGGCCGGCACGCTCAATTCCGAACGGCCTACCCAAACCATGTAACGCGACAACCCGGTCGGACGTTACGCGCCGCGCGATAGTTCGCAACGCGGCGTACGTCAAGGCTTGTTGTGCCTCTGCGCGCTGATACAATGCTGAGATTCGCGAGGTCGTTTTGCGGAATATCGGATGCTTGCGGAACCTATCCGCCAGCGCGGCCGTGCGGCACGTAGCCGCGTCGGCTTGCCGAATCGAAGTCGCCGGACCGTAAGTTCTTGATCCAAGTTCTCATCGGTCACTGATGCGCCTTGTGGCGCGGAGGTATGTTGCATCGTGCTTGCCGAATACTGGCCTGTCCTTTTGTTCATCGGCGTAGCTACCGGCCTCGGACTGGTGCTACTGGTGATCGGCCTGTTGGCCGGCCCGCGTCGTCCCGAGGCGGAGAAACTTGCGCCCTACGAGTGCGGCTTCGAGGCATTCGAAGATGCCCGCATGCGTTTCGACGTGCGCTATTACCTGCTCGCCATCCTGTTCATCATTTTCGACCTGGAAATTGCCTTCCTGTTTCCATGGGCGGTGGTGTTCCAGCAAATCGGCATGATCGCGATGATCGAGATGGGGTTGTTTCTGTTGCTGCTGATCATCGGCTTTGCGTACGTGTGGAAGAAGGGAGCGCTGGAATGGGAGTGATGGATTCCATCAGTCGGGTGATGCACAACCCGCCGCCGGTGAACGTGGTCGACGATATCCTTCGGCCGGGCGGCGACAACCCGGTGGTGCAGCGCGGCTTCGCCACCGCGCGCATGGACGAGTTGATGAACTGGGCACGTACCGGTTCGATGTGGCCGGTGACCTTCGGCCTGGCCTGCTGCGCGGTGGAAATGATGCATGCCGGTGCGGCCCGACTGGATCTGGATCGTTATGGCGTGATCTTTCGCCCCAGCCCGCGCCAGTCTGATGTGATGATCGTGGCCGGCACCCTGGTCAACAAGATGGCTCCCGCGCTGCGCAAGGTCTACGACCAGATGCCCGAGCCGAAGTGGGTCATCTCGATGGGCAGTTGCGCCAACGGTGGCGGTTATTACCACTATTCCTATTCCGTGGTGCGCGGCTGCGACCGCATCGTGCCGGTGGATATCTATGTGCCGGGCTGCCCGCCGACGGCCGAAGCCTTGATCCACGGCATTCTGCAGTTGCAGAAGAAGATCCGCCGTACCAGCACCATCGCGCGCTCCTGAGGCCCCGAAATGTCCGATACCTCTGCGAAGACGCTGGCCGAACAGCTCGCTGCGCGTTTTGGCGATACCCTGACCATCAGCACGGTACGCAACGAGACCACGGCCGAGGTGGCCGGCGCCGACTTGATTGCCGTGGCTACCGCTTTGCGTGACGAACCGAGCTTCCGTTTCAGCGAACTGATCGACCTGTGCGGCATCGACTACCTTGGTTATGGTCAGGTGGAATGGACCACTGAAACGGCAACCGCCACCGGCTTCGGGCGCGGAGTGAAGGGGCAGGCTCAGGGGCGTTTCAGCTGGGCCGAGCGACCTGTTGGCGACAATGAACCGCGTCGATTCGCTGCCGTGATCCAATTACTTTCGATCGAGCACAACCGGCGCGTGCGCCTGCGCGTGTTCTGCGAGGACGACAGTCTGCCGCGGGTGCCCTCGCTGACTCTGGTCTGGCCCGGCGTGAACTGGTTCGAGCGCGAGGCCTTCGATCTCTACGGCATCATCTTCGATGGCCATCCGGATCTGCGCCGCATCCTCACCGATTACGGCTTCGTTGGTCATCCGTTCCGCAAGGATTTCCCGCTGATCGGCAACGTCGAGGTGCGCTATGACCCCGAGCAGAAGCGCGTCATCTATGAGCCGGTGTCGATCGAGCCACGCGTGTTGGTGCCGCGCACGATCCGCAATGACGCGGACCTGATGCAGGCGCGCGCTGAAGCTGCCGACAAGTGGCGGGAGAACTGAGATGGCGCAGGAAATTCGCAACTACACAATGAATTTCGGGCCGCAGCACCCGGCCGCACATGGCGTATTGCGCCTGATCATGGAAATGGATGGCGAGACCATCGTGCGCGTCGATCCGCACGTAGGCCTGTTGCATCGCGGTACCGAGAAGCTGGCCGAGTCCAAGCCGTTCAACCAGTCGATCGGCTACATGGACCGCCTCGACTACGTCTCGATGATGTGCAACGAACACGCTTATGTGCGTGCGATCGAGACCTTGCTTGGCATCGAGGTGCCGGTGCGCGCGCAGTACATCCGCACCATGTTTGACGAGATCACCCGCATCCTCAACCACTTGATGTGGATCGGGTCGAACGGGCTGGACCTCGGCGCGATGGCGGTGTTCATCTACGCGTTCCGCGAGCGTGAGGAACTGATGGACGTCTATGAGGCGGTCTCCGGCGCACGCCTTCACGCCACCTATTATCGTCCTGGTGGTGTCTATCGTGACCTGCCGGCGCAGATGTCGCAGTACCGCGAGTCGCCGTGGCACAAGGGCAAGGATCTCAAGCGCATCAACAGCTGGCGCGAGGGTTCGATGCTGGATTACCTCGATGCGTTCACCGCCGATTTCCCGTCCAAAGTAGACGAATACGAGGAACTGCTCACCACCAACCGCATCTGGAAGCAGCGCACGGTCGGCATTGGCGTGATCTCGCCGGAGTTGGCGCAGCAATGGAGCATGACTGGTGTGATGCTGCGCGGTTCGGGCGTGGAATGGGACCTGCGCAAGAAGCAGCCATATGCGAAGTACGCCGAGATGGATTTCGACATTCCGGTCGGCGTCAACGGCGATTGCTACGACCGCTACCTGTGCCGCGTGGAAGAGATGCGCCAGTCCAATCGCATCATCCGTCAGTGCGTGGAGTGGTTACGCGCCAATCCCGGTCCGGTGATCGTGCAGGATTACAAGGTCATTCCGCCACACCGCGCCGTGATGAAAGAGAGCATGGAAGCGCTCATCCACTGGTTCAAGCTGTTTACCGAGGGCTATTGCGTGCCGGCTGGGGAGACCTATTGCGCGGTCGAGGCACCCAAGGGCGAGTTTGGTTGCTACCTGGTTTCCGACGGTGCGAACAAGCCGTTCCGCGTGCACCTGCGCGCGCCAGGCTTCGCCCATCTCTCATCCATGGACACCATCGTGCGCGGCCACATGCTCGCCGACGTGGTGGCCATGATCGGCACTTATGACCTCGTGTTTGGTGAAGTGGACCGATGAGTCAGGGAATCGGAAATCAGGAATCGGGAATGGGTAGAGCGCACCGCGGCGGCTCCTGCCTTTACGTCTCTACCAGTCGCGACTGTTGCCATGGAGTGAGGATCGTTGCGATGCGGGATGGCTTTTGCCGATTCCCGACTCCCGATTCTCGATTCCCGGAGTTCCACGCATGAAAGCTACCGGACATTACGAACAGGTAAGGAACGTCGATCCGCTCGTCGTACTCACCGAGCAGACGCGTCACCACATTGACGCATGGGTGGCCAAGTTTCCGCCTGACCGCAAGCGTTCGGCGCTGATCCAGGCGCTGTTCGGCGCGCAGGAACAAAACCGGGGATTCCTCACCGACGAGCTGATCACAGCGGTGGCGAAGTATCTCGATTTGCCGCCGATCTGGGCTTACGAAGTGGCCAGTTTTTATTCGATGCTCGAGATCCGGCCGGTCGGCCGGAACAACGTGGCGATCTGCACCAACATCTCGTGCTGGCTCAATGGTGCCCAGGAACTGGTCAAGCACTGTGAAAAGAAGCTCGGTATCAAGCTTGGCCAGAGTACGCCGGACGGCCGCGTGTATTTGAAGGAGGAAGAGGAGTGCGTCGCCGCCTGCGTCTACGCTCCGGTCGCCACCGTCAACGGTCATTACCACGAACACCTCACCACCGAAAAACTCGACGCGATCCTCGACGGCCTGACCCTTGATGGTCCCGCTGCACACGGCGCGGAAGGGAACCACTGATGGCCGTCGGACCCGCACCGCAAGAACATCAGGTCGTCTACACCACCTTACATTTCGACACGCCGTGGGCGATGGACAGCTATGAGCAAGTGGGCGGCTATCAGGCGTGGCGGAAGATCCTCGCCGACAAGCCCGATCCGGCCACGCTGGTAGATGAAATCAAGAAGAGCAGCCTGCGCGGCCGCGGCGGCGCGGGCTTCCCGACAGGCCTGAAGTGGTCTTTCATGCCCAAGGGCGACATGCAGAAGTACATCCTGTGCAATTCGGACGAGTCCGAACCTGGCACCTGCAAGGATCGCGACATCCTGCGTTACAACCCGCATGCCGTGATCGAAGGCATGGCCATTGCGTGCTACTGCACCGGCTCGACCGTGGCCTACAACTATCTGCGCGGTGAGTTCCACCACGAGCCGTTCGAGCACTTCGAGTCCGCGCTGAAGGAAGCCTACGCTGCTGGTTTGCTGGGCAAGAACGTCCAGGGTACGGGCATCGACGTGGACATCTATGCCGCACTGGGTGCTGGCGCCTATATCTGCGGCGAAGAGACCGCGATGATGGAGTCGCTGGAGGGCAAGAAGGGCATGCCGCGCTTCAAGCCGCCGTTCCCAGCCAATTACGGTCTGTATGGCAAGCCGACCACGATCAACAATACGGAGACCTACGCATCTGTACCGGCGATTCTTCGCAACGGTGCTGACTGGTTCCTCAATGTTGGCAAGCCCAACAACGGCGGGCCGAAAATTTTCTCGGTGTCGGGTCATGTCAACCGACCGGGCAACTATGAGGTTCGCCTCGGTACGTCTTTCAAGGACCTGCTGGAACTGGCTGGTGGCGTCCGCACGGGCCACAAGCTGAAAGCGGTCATTCCTGGCGGTTCGTCGATGAAGGTGCTGCCGGCCGACGTGATGTTGGAAAGCACAATGGACTACGACTGCCTGCAGAAAGCGGGCTCGGGTCTGGGTTCGGGCGCGGTGATCGTGATGGATGACACCACCTGCATGGTGCGCGTTTGTCAGCGTATCTCACGCTTCTATCGCGCTGAGTCGTGCGGCCAGTGCACGCCGTGCCGCGAAGGCACCGGCTGGATGTATCGCGTATTGACCCGAATCGTCGAAGGCAATGGCACCGAGGACGACTTGCATCGCCTGAAGGCGATCGCCGGCCAGATCGAGGGTCACACCATCTGTGCGTTCGGTGAGGCGGCGGCGTGGCCGGTGCAGGGACTTCTGGCGCGGTTCTGGGACGAGTTCGAATATTACGTGCAGCATGGTCGATCGATTGTGGATTCGCATGAGGATGCAACGGCATGAGTGCGCAGCCAACCAGCAACGCGACCGACATGGTCAACATCGAGATTGACGGCAAGCCCATGCAGGCGCCGAAAGGCTCGATGATCATCCAGGCGGCGGACCTTGCGGGCATCACGATTCCGCGTTTTTGTTACCACCGCAAGCTGCCGATCGCCGCGAACTGCCGCATGTGCATGGTCGAGGTGGAGATGGGTGGCCGGCCCGTTCCCAAGGGATTGCCGGCGTGTGCAACGCCGGTTACCGACGGCATGAAGGTGCAGACCCGCTCCACGCTGGCGTTGAAGTACCAGCGGGACGTGATGGAGTTCTTGCTGATCAACCATCCACTGGATTGTCCGGTGTGCGACCAGGGTGGCGAGTGCGAGTTGCAGGATCTGTCGCTGGGTTTCGGCCGCAGCGTGTCGCGCTTCACCGAGCGTAAGCGCACGGTGGCCGACGAGAACATCGGACCGCTGGTTCAAACCTACATGACGCGCTGCATTCACTGCACGCGCTGCATTCGAGTGCTCGACGAGGTCGCCGGCAGCCACGAATTCGGTGGCATGGGGCGCACCGAAAATCTGGTGATCGGCACATATATTGGCAAGAACATCGACAGCGAGCTGTCGGGCAACATCATCGACGTGTGTCCGGTTGGTGCTTTGACCGACAAGGTGTTCCAGTTCAAGGCACGCGCCTGGGAACTCATCGCCAAGCCGTCGATCGGCTATCACGACGCGCTGGGTTCCAATCTGTGGTTGCACACACGTCGTGGCCAGGTGCTGCGCGCGGTGCCACGGGACAATGAGGCAGTCAACGAATGCTGGTTGTCCGATCGCGACCGCTACAGCCATCAGGGCATGTATGCGGAAGATCGGCTTCATGCGCCGGAAGTAAAACGCGATGGCCAGTGGCAAGTCACGACCTGGGAAGATGCTTTGTCGTTTGCCGGCAACGCGTTGAAGCAGGTGCCGGGCAGCGAGATGGGCATTCTGGTACACCCGGCCACCTCGAACGAGGAGGGCGACCTGCTGGTAAGACTCGCTCGCGGCCTGGGCAGTGCGCATCTCGACCATCGCGTGCGCCAACTCGATTTTGCTGACCACGCCGTGGCGCAGCCGTTCACACTGTCGGTGGCTGACATTGGCGAAATCAAGTCAGCTTTGCTGGTGGGTTGCGATCTGCGCCAGGAAATGCCGTTGCTGAATCACCGCGTGTTCGAGGCGACCAAGCACGGCGCCAAGATCTATGCGGTGAATCCGGTGCATTTCGACTTCAATTACCGGTTGGAGGGCGAGGCGATCATGGCGCCGCCAGCGCTTGTCGACGCCTTGCTGGCGCTGGCCAAGGCCGCAGCGTCTGCGGGTGTTGCCGCACCGGCGGCACTGGCCGACGCGATCAGTGCAGCGAACAGTGACCAGAGCGACAGTGACGCGATTGAAGCGTTGAAATCGGGCAAGTCGGTGATCATCCTCGGCAAGGCCGCGGTGACCCATCCGCAGGCCTCCTGGTTACGCGCGATCGCGCGATTCATCGCTGATGCCACCGGTGCTGGATTCGACGAACTGCCGGACGGCGCAAATGCCATCGGCCTGGGCCGGATCGGTGTTGTGCCGGGCAATGGTGGCCTGGACGCCCAGGCCATGCTGACGCAGCCGCGCAAGAGTTATCTTTTGTATGGCCTCGAACCACCATACGATTTCGCCGATGGCACGTTGGCGCTGAAGGCTTTGCGCGCCGCCGACCAGGTCATCGCGTTCAGTGCCTACGCTGGTGCCGCGCTGCGTGAAGTGGCCGACGTGATTCTGCCGATTGCCTTGCTTCCGGAAATTGACGCCACCTTGGTCAATGTCGATGGGTTGGCGCAAGGTGTGGCAGCCGGTTCAAAAGCGCCGGGAGAGGCCAGACCTGGCTGGAAGGTGTTGCGCGCCCTGGGCGGTGCGATGCAGTTTTCCGGCTTCGAGTTTGATGACATCGCCGGGTTGCGCGAGGGCATCAGTGAACGCGCGACGCCGCCAGCGAGTGGGCTCGCCGAACGCACGGCGGTTGAGGGGCTGACCCGGATTGCCACCTGGCCGATCTATCGCGGCGACGCCGTGTTGCGGCGTGCAACGGCGCTGAATGCGCATCCGCTCAACCGCGCGCCTGCGCTGCGTCTGAATGCGGACGAGGCCGCCAGGATGGGTCTGGCAACCGGCGACCAGGTACGTCTGGACGACGTGCTGCTTCCCGTGCAGATCGACGTGGCCGTGCCCGATCGCGCCGTGTGGATCGAGGCGGCGCAGGACCTCACCGCCACACTGCCGCCATATGGCGCGGCCATCACCTTGAGCAAGGCATAGGCACATGGCTGATCAACTCATCAACCAGGTCTTGTGGCCGCTGATCTACATCCTGTGCATCGTATTTCCGCTGGTGATCGCGGTCGCGATGTTCGTGTACTGGGAGCGCAAGGTCATTGGCTGGATGCATGTGCGCCTCGGGCCGAGCAAGATCGGACCGTTTGGCATACTGCAGGCGTTCGCCGACGTAGTGAAGCTGCTGATCAAGGAAGTGATCCTGCCGACCAAGGCCAATCGCGTCCTGTATTACCTCGCGCCGCTGATCGCGTTGGTTCCGGCGCTGGCAGCGTGGGCGGTGGTCCCGTTCAGCAGCAAGATGGTGTTGTCCAATGCCAACGCCGGCATCCTCTATCTGCTGGCGATGACCTCGATGGGCGTGTACGGCATCATCATCGCTGGCTGGGCTTCCAACTCGCGTTACGCGCTGCTCGGCGCCATGCGTTCGGCCGCTCAGGTGATTTCCTACGAGCTGGCCATGGGCCTGTGCTTGGTCTGCGTGATGGTGCTGGCCGGCAGCCTGAATCTCAGTGAGATCGTCAATGCCCAGGCAGGTAGCAAGGGATTTCTCGACTGGTTCTGGTTGCCTTTGTTGCCGGTATTCGTGATCTATTTTATCTCGGGCGTTGCCGAAACCAACCGACTGCCGTTCGACATGGCCGAGGGCGAGTCGGAAATCGTCGCCGGTTTCCACGTTGAGTATTCCGGCTCGGCCTTCGCGCTGTTCTTCCTGGCCGAATACGCCAACATGATTCTGGTCAGCTTCCTGTCGGCCATCTTTTTCCTCGGCGGCTGGTTCAGTCCGCTGCAGGGCTGGATCCATGCGGATGCACCAGGCTGGATCAACTGGATCTGGACCGGAGGCTTCGTCTGGCTGTTCATCAAGGCCTTTCTGATGTCGTTCCTGTTCCTTTGGTTTCGCGCGACGTTCCCTCGTTATCGCTATGACCAGATCATGCGGCTGGGCTGGAAGGTGTTCATCCCCATCGCGATTGCCTGGGTCTTCGTCGCTGGCCTGATGAAGTATTTCGGCGTGGTCACCATCGGTGTGGGAGCGTAAGCCATGAATTCGATAATCCGCTATTTCAGGAGCCTGCTGCTGGTCGAGCTGTTCCAGGGAATGGGCGTGACGATACGTTACATGTTCAAGCCCAAGTACACGATGCGGTACCCGATGGAGCACATCCCAAAGTCGAACCGTTTCCGCGGCCTGCATGCACTGCGTCGCTACCCCAACGGCGAGGAGCGTTGCATTGCGTGCAAGTTGTGCGAGGCCGTATGTCCGGCGCTGGCGATCACGATCGATTCGCACCTGCGCGAGGACGGTACGCGGCGCACCACGCGCTACGAAATCGACCTGTTCAAGTGCATCTATTGCGGCTTCTGCGAGGAGAGCTGTCCGGTCGATTCAATCGTCGAGACTTCGATCCACGAGTACCACTTCGAGCACCGCGGCGAAAATGTGGTGACCAAACCACAATTGCTCGCCATCGGCGACCGTTTCGAGCAGCAGATCGCCGCTGATCGTGCGCAAGATGCACCGTACCGCTGAGGCCTTGAGATGAACCCCCAAACGCTGCAACTCATCTGCTTCTATGCTTTCAGCTTCGTCACCGTGGTCGCAGCGCTGTCGGTTATCACGCTGAAGAACACCGTGCACGCGGTGCTCGCCTTGGTGCTCACGTTTTTTAGTGCAGCGTGCCTGTGGATGCTGCTCGATGCCGAATTTCTCGCACTCGCGCTGGTGGTGGTCTACGTCGGCGCGGTGATGGTGCTGTTCCTGTTCGTCGTGATGATGCTGGACATCGATCTGGAGAAGATGCACGAGGGTTTCGTCAAGTTCTTGCCCGTCGGCGTGATCGTGGCGCTGGTGATGCTGGCCGAGATGCTCGGTCTGATCGGTGTGCGTGCGATGCATGCGCAGGTGCTCGGCGCCGATCCGGCCGCTGTCGCTGGGGTATCCAACACGGCGTGGCTTGGTCAAGCGCTTTACACAAAATTTCTGCTGCCGTTCGAGGTCGCCGCGTTGATCCTCACCGTGGGCCTGGTGGCCGCTGTTGCGCTGACCTTGCGCGAGCGCCGCGATACGCGTTACGAGTCGGCCAGCCAACAAGTAAGGGCCAATCCACGCGACCGGGTACGCCTGGTGAAGATGGACGCCGTACGCCCCGAGCCACCGGCCGCCACGGGCGAAAATACCGCAGGAGAACCACAACCATGATCTCGCTCGCACATTACATCGTGCTCGGTGCGGTGCTGTTCTGCATCGCCGTCGCCGGGTTGTTCATCAACCGCAAGAACGTGATTGTGCTGCTGATGTCGGTCGAGCTGATGCTGCTCGCCGTGAACATGAACTTTGTGGCGTTCTCGCGTTTTCTTGGCGACGTTTCCGGCCAGGTCTTCGTGTTTTTCATCCTCACCGTGGCTGCGGCGGAAGCTGCCGTCGGCCTGGCGATCCTGGTCCTGCTGTTCCGCACGCGCAGCACGATCAACATCGCCGACATCAATAGCATGAAGGGCTGAACCCATGGGTCTTTCCACAAGCGTCCTGTTGACGATCGCACTGGCGCCGCTGCTCGGCTCGCTGGTGGCGGGTTTCGTCTGCCCGTTACTGGGGCGCGCGGGCCGCGCGGTCGCGCACAGCATCACCATCCTGTGCATGCTGGTGTCCGTCGCGCTGTCGTTCCAGGTGCTGTATCAGCTGACCCTCGGCGGCGCGGACAACTACAACCAGAACATCTACACCTGGTTCCAGATCGGCCACGTCAACGCCAGCATTGGTTTCATGGTCGATCGCCTGACCGCGATGATGCTGGTGGTGGTGGGCTTCGTGTCGCTGGTCGTGCACCTGTACACCATCGGTTACATGCGCGACGACCCGGGTTACACGCGCTTTTTCAGCTACATCTCGCTGTTCACGTTCTCGATGTTCATGCTGGTGATGAGCAACAACTTCATGCAGCTGTTCTTCGGCTGGGAAGCGGTAGGCCTAGTCTCCTATCTGCTGATCGGTTTCTGGTTCAAGCGGCCGACTGCGATCTTCGCGAGCTTGAAGGCGTTCATGGTCAATCGCGTGGGCGATTTCGGATTTCTGCTCGGCATTGCAGCGGTACTGACCTTCCTGCATACGCTGGATTACGCCACCGCGTTCAGCGCGGCCCCGACCCTGGTTGGACAACACGTCCAAATCACGGCGAATACGCAATGGGATGCGGCGACGGTGATCTGCATCCTGCTGTTCATCGGCGCGATGGGTAAGTCGGCCCAGGTGCCGTTGCATGTGTGGCTGCCCGACTCGATGGAAGGCCCGACTCCGATCTCGGCGCTGATCCATGCGGCGACCATGGTCACCGCCGGCATCTTCATGGTGGCGCGTATGTCGCCCTTGTTCGAGCTGTCGTCGACGGCGCTGAGTTTCGTGCTGGTAATTGGCGCGACGACGGCCTTGTTTACCGGGTTGATTGGCATCGTCCAAAATGACATCAAGCGCGTGATCGCGTACTCCACGCTATCGCAGTTGGGCTACATGACGGTGGCGCTGGGCGTGTCGATGTATTCGGGCGCGGTATTCCACCTGATGACGCACGCATTCTTCAAGGCGCTGCTGTTCCTCGCCGCCGGCTCGGTGATCATCGCGATGCATCACGAGCAAGACATGCGCTACATGGGCGGTCTGCGCAAATACATGCCGATCACCTGGATCACCATGTGGGCTGGCTCTCTCGCGTTGGTCGCGGTGCCGTTCACGTCGGGTTTCTACTCCAAAGACGCCATCATCGAGGCAGTGGGCGAATCGCATCGCTGGGGCGCGAATTACGCCTACTTCTGTGTGATGGCAGGCGTCCTCGTGACCGGCCTATACACGTTCCGCCAGATGTACCTGACCTTCCATGGCAAGGAGCGTTTCAAGGTGGTCGAACAGCACGGACATGCCGACGAGCATCACGAGCTGCCGTCAGGCGTGCTGGCGCATCCACCGAAAGAGTCGCCGTGGGTCGTGACGGTACCGCTGATTGCGTTGGCCATTCCCTCGCTGGCGATCGGTTACCTCACGATCGGGCCGATGCTGTATGGCAATTGGTTCGGCAGTTCCATTCACGTGGACGGAGCGAACGACGTGCTTGCTGCACTCGCACCTCATTTCCACGGGGCCATGTCGATGGGTCTGGAAGGATTCATGCATTTGCCGTTCTGGTTGATGTTGGCCGCCTTCGTGATCTGCACTTATGTCTACCTGATCAATCCGGCGATCGCAGGCAAGCTCAAGTCGGCGTTGAAGCCACTTTGGACGGTGCTCGACCGCAAGTATTGGTTTGACGAAATCGAGTACGCGTTGTTCGCCAGCGGCGGCGTCAAGATGGGCCGTCTGTTCTGGAAGTACAGTGACGCGGGGATGATCGACGGCCTGGCGGTAAATGGCTCGGTACGCATGATCCATCGCGGCGCAGCGTTGATGCGGCGGTTGCAGACGGGTTATCTCTACCACTATGCGTTCGCGATGATCATTGGCGTGATCGTGTTGTTTGGTGGCTATCGACTGTTCGCGAATTAGGGGAAGCAGGCTCCATGTTCAATCATCTTCTAAGCCTGCTGATCTGGCTGCCCATCATTGGCGCCGTGCCGGTGTTGCTGGCTGGCTCGACCCGCCCGATGCTCGCTCGTTCGCTGGCGTTGCTGATCACCGTCGTGACCTTTATCGCCAGCCTCTGGCTACTGCGCTACGACCCGAACGGGTCGGTCATGCAGCTTGCGGAAACCCATGTGTGGATCGCCACGTGGGGTGTGCACTTCACCCTTGCCGTCGACGGAATTTCCGTTGCACTGGTCCTGATGACAACCTTCGTCGGCATCCTGGTCATTGCTGGTGCCTGGAAGGTGATCCAGACCCGTACGCATCAGTACATGGCCTGCATGCTGGTGCTGGAAGGTTTGTTGATCGGAGTGTTCTGCGCGACGGACGCGTTGGTGTTCTACGCTTTCTTCGAGGCCGTGTTGATCCCGATGTACATCCTGATCGGCATGTGGGGCGGACAACGGCGCGTGTATGCGACCTTGAAGTTGTTCATCTACACGTTCACCGGCTCGGTCTTCATGCTGATCGCGCTGCTCTACCTGTACCAGAAGGCGCACACGTTTGACCTGGCGACACTGGCGGCCTTGCCGCTGACCATGAAGGAGCAGACCTGGTTGTTCTTCGGCTTCCTGCTTGCGTTTGCGATCAAGGTGCCGATGGTTCCGGTGCACACCTGGTTGCCGGACGCCCACGTCGAGGCGCCGACTGGCGGCTCGGTATGGCTGGCTGCGGTGATGTTGAAAATCGGCACCTACGGGATGCTGCGTTTCATCCTGCCGATTACGCCCGATGCAGGCGCGCATTTCGCGTGGCTTGTCATCGTGCTCAGCCTGGTTGCCATCGTCTACATCGGTTACGTGGCATTGGTGCAGACGGACATGAAGAAGCTGGTGGCATATTCGTCCGTGGCGCACATGGGCTTCGTCACGCTGGGCATCTTCATGGCTTTCATGCTGGTGCGCGACTCGGGCAATATCGAAATGGCGAGCCTGGGTATGCAGGGCGCGATGATCCAGATGATTTCGCACGGTTTCGTGTCCGGCGCGATGTTTACCTGCATCGGCATAATGTACGACCGCACCCACACGCGACAGATCAGTGACTACGGCGGGGTCATCAACATGATGCCGTGGTTCGGTTTCTTTTATGTGTTGTTCGCGATGGCCAGGGTTTGTCGGCGAGTTCATGGTGATTCTGGCCAGCTTCAGTGCGAGCCCGTGGATTGCCATCTTCTGCGCGTTCACGCTGATCATCGGCGCCGGCTACACCTTGTGGCTGGTCAAACGCGTGCTGTGGGGCGCGGTTACTACCGAACACGTCAAACAGATGACTCCGCTCACCCCGCGCGAGACCTGGGTGCTCATCGGCTTCGCCGCCGCGGTTCTGGCTATCGGTGTGTGGCCGCAGCCGCTGGTCCACCTCATGGACAGCTCAGTGGCGCACCTGGTGCAGCAACTCGCCGTCCACAAGATCTAAGCAGAAGCGAACATGCCCACTCTTAATGACATCCTGACCCTGTTGCCGGAGCTCTACCTGGTGGCGGCGGTGTGCCTGATCCTGCTGTTAGACGCCTTCATGAAACCCGCGCAGCGTCCGATGCTGCACTGGATAGCGATTGTCGTGCTGCTGGTGGCGATCTATCTGGTGATCGCCGGCCAGCCGGAGCAGACGGTAACGGCATTCAATGGCATGTTCGTGCGTGACCGTCTGGCGGAGATCCTCAAGGTCTTCGCGCTGGGCATGACGGCGACGGTGTTCGTCTATGCGCGTCCGTACCTGATCGATCGCAAATTACTTAGCGGCGAGTTCTACTCGTTGATGATCTTTGCGGTACTTGGGGTCATGGTGTTGGTCTCGGCCGGCAACCTGATTACCGTGTACCTCGGTCTGGCATTGTTGTCGCTGCCATCCTATGCGCTGGTGGCGTTGAATCGCGACGCCAAACTGCCGCCGGAGGCGGCGATCAAGTATTTCGTGCTGAGCGCACTGGCTGCGGGCATGCTGCTGTATGGCATGTCGATGGTTTATGGCGCCTCGGGCATGGGTGGAACACCGACCCTCGACCTCGCGCAACTGCACAACGTGATGAGCTATACGACCGCACCGAAGCTGCTGCTGCTCGGGTTAATTTTCATGCTAATGCTGGCGGCGCTTGCGACTGCTTCGCTGGTGATCGGTAACCTGGTCGCCATCGTGCAAACCAACTTCAAGCGGATGATGGCGTATTCCACCATTTCGCACATGGGCTATGTGTTGCTCGGACTGTCTGCCGCCACGCCTGAAGGCTACGCGGCCGGTCTGTTCTACGTGATCTGCTACGCGCTGATGGGCTTGGCCGCGTTCGGCGTGATGCTGGCACTGACTCGTGCCGGGTTCGAGTGCGAGGAAATCACCGATTTCAAGGGCCTGAACCACAAGTCTCCATGGATGGCGTTTCTCATGTTGCTAGCGATGTTCTCGTTGGCCGGAGTGCCGCCGTTGTTCGGCTTCTGGGCGAAGGTGCTGGTACTTGAGGCGGCGATTCAAGCCGACATGCTGTGGTTGGCAATCGTGGGCATCGTGGCCGCCTTTATCGGGCTCTACTACTACCTGTACGTGATCAAGGTGATGTACTTCGACGAGCCGGAAGAAGGCGCGGTGATGGAAGTGACGGCAGACGTGCCGCTGCGGGTGGTGCTGTCGATCAACGCTTTGGCGTTGCTGGCGCTCGGCCTGTACTGGGGGCCGCTGCTGGAATGGTGTCAGCACGCGTTCGGCGTATGACGCCCGCCACCACACCAGTCACGCGGGATTGTCGCAGCGCTGGTTTTTGCGCAAGATTTCGTACCTTAACGCTTGCAAGAAACCAGCCACCCCGGTAGACTTCGTGGACTCTGATGCGGGGTGGAGCAGTCTGGCAGCTCGTCGGGCTCATAACCCGAAGGTCGCAGGTTCGAATCCTGCCCCCGCTACCAGATCTTTCTTGATCCAAGAAAGCCTCCTAGTGAGGCTTTTTTGTTGGCTGCAAGGATGCGCAGCGTCGCGCTGTACTACAGGCGCGGCTCGGGAAAGGTGGTACGAGGACGATCATCGGCGAGAAGGAAAACGGGCCGTTGGAGCCCTTTTTTTGTTTCTGCGATCTGGTTCAGGTGAGTTGATGGATACCCAGGCTCTGGCACAACGTTTCAGCGAGGTACTGGCCGATTTAGGCCTGGAGTGCCTTGGCGTGGAGTTCAACCCTTCGCAGGGGCAGAGCACCTTGCGCGTTTACCTGGAATTGACTGACACGGATGACGATACAGACGGCGAACGCCGCGAGGTCGGCATCGAGGATTGCGAAAAGGCGAGTCGCGAGTTGTCCGCGCTGCTCGACGTGGAGGATCCGATTCCCGGCCACTACGTACTGGAAGTTTCCTCACCGGGTATCGATCGCCCGCTGTTCACCGCCGCACAGTTTCTGAAAGTTGCCGGGCAGGAAGTGAAGGTGTTGTTGAGGGCGCCGCTGGAAGGGCGCCGTCGCCTGCGCGGCAAGCTGACCTCGGTGGAAGGGGAGCGCCTCGTGCTCGAAGCGGAAGGCAAGACCATCGAATTCGAGCATGCGCTGGTGGAAAGTGCGCGTGTCGTGCCGGACTGGGTTGCGCTTGGCTATGCGCCGCAGCCCAAGGCCGGCGGCAAACTACCTGGCAAGAAGCGCCAGGCATAATTTAAAGAGTCGGCAATGGATGGTCGGCTTTTGACTCACACGATCAGGGATGAACGCAAAAAAACATGCAGAGTCGGCGATGGATGGCCGTCTTTTGATCCACGTGTTCATGGATGAGCGGAAAAAACATAAGAGTGCGGCCACGGTTGGCTGCTTTTTGGTTCCGACGTTCATGGATGGGCGAAATAGTCAACGTTTTGGACGCCACCAGGCGCCTATGGAGTTGCAGTAATGAGCAAAGAACTTTTGCTGGTTGTCGATGCGGTCGCCCATGAAAAGGGCGTGCCCGAGGACGTGATCTTCGATGCGATGGAGGCTGCGTTGGCCTCGGCCGCAAAGAAGCGTTATCCGGATGAAGAGCCGGACGTCCGCGTGTCGATCGATCACGATACCGGCGAATACGAGACCTTCCGGCGCTGGGAGATCATCGCCGACGACGGTGAGATGGAATCGCCCTCGTACCAGCTGCGCCTGATGGACGCGCTGGACGAGCGCGATGACGCTCTGGTGGGTGAATACATCGAGCAGCAGGTCGAGAACGCCGAGTTCGGTCGCATCGCCGCGCAAGCCGCCAAGCAGGTGATCGTGCAGCGCGTGCGTGAAGCCGAGCGCCAGCAGGTGGTCGATGCTTTTACCGATCGCGTCGGCGAACTGGTGACCGGCATCGTCAAGCGGGTCGAGCGGGGCAATATTTATCTGGACCTGGGCAGCAATGCCGAGGCGTTCATTCCTCGCGACAAGACTATTCCTCGCGAGTCCGCCCGTGTCGGCGATCGGGTGCGTGGCTACCTTTACGAAGTGAAGTCCGAGGTGCGTGGCCCGCAGTTGTTTGTTTCGCGTGCGGCCCCGGAGTTCATGATCGAACTGTTCAAGCTGGAAGTGCCGGAAGTCGGGCAGGGCCTGGTCGAGATCAAGGGTTGTGCCCGCGATCCAGGCGACCGCGCCAAGATTGCGGTGTTGGCCCACGACAGCCGTACCGATCCAATCGGCGCGTGCATCGGCATGCGCGGTTCGCGCGTGCAGGCGGTGTCCAACGACCTCAACGGCGAGCGCGTCGACATCATCCTGTGGCACGAGAATGCAGCCCAGTTCGTGATCAATGCGATGGCGCCGGCTGAAGTTCAGTCGATCATCATGGACGAGGAAAAGCACTCGATGGACATCGCCGTTGCCGAGGACAAGTTGTCCCAGGCGATCGGTCGCGGTGGCCAGAACGTGCGTCTCGCCAGCAAACTGACCGGCTGGCAGCTCAACGTGATGACCCAGGATCAGGTCACTGCCAAGAGTGAGGCCGAGCAAGAAGCGGCACGCGTGTTGTTCATGGAAAAGCTCGAGGTCGATCAGGAAATCGCCGTCATTTTGGTACAGGAAGGTTTCTCCAGCATCGAGGAAATCGCGTACGTACCAAGCGCTGAATTGCTTGCCGTGGAAGGCTTCGACGAAGACATCGTCGAGGAATTGCGCGCCCGCGCCCGTGATGCTCTGCTGATCGAGGCGCTCGCAGCGGAAGAGGGCGTTGCCGAGCACCAGCTCTCCGAGGAGCTGTTGGCGCTGGAAGGCATGGACGAGGCGATTGCCTTCGCATTGGCAGCACGCGAGGTGAGCACCATGGACGACCTGGCTGACCTCGCTGTGGACGATTTGATTGACATCGAAGGCATGGACGAAGAGCGTGCGGCGGCACTGATCATGGCTGCGCGCGCACCGATGATTGCCCGGTTGGAACAGGGCGGCTAGCCACAGACGCGGCGACACCCGGGACGGGTGCGCCGGGAAGAGTCTGAAAAGACTCTTCACCATGCATAGAGAACGGCGGTTGACACCATGCCGCACAGAATGACAAGCGCTGGAACGGCGGAGTAGAGAACAGAATGTCGGACGTCACGATCAAACAACTCGCCCAGGTACTGGGCATGCCGGTTGACAAGCTGCTGACACAGCTTGGCGAGGCGGGCATGAAATTCTCCGATCAGGAGCAGGCCATCAGCAGCACCGAAAAGGTGAAGTTGCTGGGATTCCTGCGCCGTACGCACGGCAAGAACGAAGCTGCCGCCGAAGCCGCTGACGCGGCGCCGCGCCAGATCACCCTCAGGCGCCGCACGGTGGGCGAGCTGAAGGTCGCTGGGTCCGGTGGCCGGGGTTCTGCCGGTACGGCAAAGACGGTCAACGTGGAAGTGCGCGCCAAGCGCACCTACGTCAAACGCAGCGTGATTGCCGAGGAAGCCAGCGCCGAGCCCGAGCGCGAGGATGCCGTGCGCAAGCTGCAGGAATCGCAGCAGCAACGCGAACAGGAAGAGCGTGATCGGGTCGATGCCGAGCTTCGCCGTGAGCAGGAGGCTCAGCAGCGCACGCTCGACGAGAAGCAGCGTCAAGAGGATCTGCAGCAGGCCGAAGCGGCGGCTGTGGTCGAAGACAAGAGCGAGACGGATGCCGTCGCGCCGGTCGCTGAGGTGCCCGCTGCTCAGGAAGCCGCTGTCCCGGTTGCGCCCGCAGCCCACGTGGACGACCATGATTCCGACGGCATCCAGCGTATGGATCAGCGCGAACTGGGCATGATCCTGCCCCGCATCCATGAACCGCGCAAGCGCGAAAAGCTGGTCAAACCCGTTGTTGCGCCGGTCAAACCTGCCGCCGCGCCGGCGCCCGCAGCGGCAGCGGCCCCGGCGACGACGCCAGCGGCCGGTAATGGCGATGCTTCTCGCGGCAAGACGAAACATACCCGCGAGCGCAGCGAAGATGCCAGCGGCAAGCAGCGCGATGGCACCAAGCGTTTCACCGGTGGCCAGATGCACTTGAGCGAAGCGGATCGCGCACGCCGTTCCTCAAGCAGCAAGCGAGGCAAGAGCGCTCGCGGCAGCAGTCGTGGATCGCAGTCGCATAGCAGCGGTGTTTCCGGTGGCCCGCACGGTTTCTCACGACCGACGGCACCGGTGGTGCGCGAAGTCGTGGTGGGTGACACCAACGCGGTCGCTGACCTGGCGCAAAAAATGGCGGTCAAGGGCTCGGAGGTGGTCAAGGCGCTGTTCAAGATGGGCGTGATGGCGACCATCAACCAGACCGTCGATCACGACACCGCCGTGCTGGTGGTCGAGGAACTTGGCCACACGCCGATCGCTGACACTCAAAACAACGCCGAGGAAACCCTGGCCGCGCATACCCAGAACGTCGAACTGGAGGGCGAGAAAGTAACCCGTCCGCCGGTCGTGACCATCATGGGCCATGTCGACCACGGCAAGACCTCGCTGCTTGATTACATCCGGCGTACCAAGGTGGCCTCCGGCGAAGCCGGTGGCATCACCCAGCATATCGGTGCGTACCACGTCGAAACCTCCAAGGGTCAGATCACCTTCCTGGACACACCGGGACATGCCGCATTCACCTCGATGCGTGCGCGTGGCGCTCAGTCGACCGACATCGTGATCCTGGTGGTGGCCGCGGACGACGGTGTGAAGCCGCAGACGATCGAAGCGGTCAAGCATGCCCGCGCGGCCAACGTGCCGATGATCGTGGCCGTCAACAAGATGGACAAGGACGGCGCGAATCCCGACAACGTCAAGCAAGGTCTGGTGGCGCAGGAAGTCGTGCCGGAAGACTGGGGTGGCGACGTGCAGTTCGTGCCGGTATCGGCCAAGACCGGCATGGGCATCGAAGATCTGCTCGAAGCGGTCTCGATCCAGGCCGAGGTAATGGAGTTGCGTGCGGTGGCTGACGGCCGCGCCTCTGGCGTGGTGATCGAGTCCAGTCTGGATCGCGGTCGCGGTCCGGTGGCGACCGTGCTTGTTCAGCAGGGCACGCTGAAGAAGGGCGACTTTGTGGTCTGCGGCGTTGAATACGGCCGCATGCGCGCGCTGATCGACCAGTCCGGCAAACAGGTTGATGAAGCCGGTCCGTCTATTCCGGTCCAGGTGTTGGGCTTGTCCGGCGTGCCGGAAACCGGCGACGACTTTGTCTGCGTCGAAGACGAGCATCTGGCCCGCGAAGTGGCGCAGGAGCGCGAGCTCAAGCGTCGCGAAACGCGGATGGTCAGCAAGAGCAACCGGCTCGAGGACATCATCGCCAAGATGGGCCAGGGTGAAGAGCAGCAGACGCTCAACATCCTGGTCAAGGGCGACGTGCAGGGTTCGGTCGAAGCGTTGCGCGAATCGTTGACCCAGATCGGCAACGAGCGGGTCCGCGTCAACGTCGTGTCCTCCGGCGTCGGCGGCATCAATGAATCAGATGCGACGCTGGCTACCGCGTCCAAGGCTCTTGTGATCGGCTTCAACGTGCGTGCCGATGCATCGGCGCGCAAGGTAATCGAAACCAGCGGACTGGATGTGCGCTATTTCTCGATCATCTACGACGTGATCGATCAAGTCACCCAAGCCGCCACCGGTCTGCTTGGCATGGAAGTCCGCGAGGACGTCATCGGCCTGGCCGAGGTTCGCGACGTGTTCCGCAGCTCCAAGTTCGGTGCTGTGGCCGGCTGCATGGTCACCGAGGGCCACGTCAAGCGCAGCAAGCCGATCCGTGTATTGCGCGACAACGTGGTGGTGTTCGAGGGCGAGCTGGAATCGCTGCGCCGCTTCAAGGAAAACGTCGAGGAAGTCCGCAGCGGCACCGAATGCGGTATCGGCGTGAAGCAGTACAACGACATCAAGCCCGGCGACCAGATCGAATGCTTCGAGCGCATCGAAGTGGCCCGCACGCTTTGAGCCGGGATTCGGGAAACGGGATTGGGGATTGTGTTCCCGAATCCCTGTGAATCTTCCCTGTTCCGGTTGTCTTCACGCGCTGTGTGCGTAGATTCAACCCGTGCTGCGCATTCTTCGCATCCCGAATCCCGTTTCCCGAATTCCGGCTTTTCAATGACCTCACCCGACTTCAAGCGAACCGATCGTGTCAGTGCCCAGTTGCGCCGCGAGATTGCCCTGCTCGTGCACGCTGCTGTGCGTGATCATGCGTTGCCGTCGGTGAGTGTTTCGGATGTCGAGGTCAGTCGCGATCTCGATATCGCGACTGTCTACGTGACCGCCCTGATTGCCGATGAATCCCAGCCCGCGGTCAAGGCACTGAACGGATTGGCAAAGGAATTTCGCCACCGCCTTTCACGCACCCTGAGCCTGCGCCGCGTGCCCGAGTTGCGTTTCCGCTACGACGATTCGGTCGACAAGGGCGAGCGCATAGAGGCATTGTTGCGTGAACAGCCGGGAATCGGGAATG
>CAJDWA010000001.1_pt1 | contig 51453 bp, 51 predicted proteins | sample 7391461 | NCBI WGS metagenome assembly CAJDWA01 (sample SAMEA7055726, study PRJEB34461) | soil metagenome | biome: terrestrial ecosystem; feature: Peninsula; material: soil | place: Antarctica | collected 2016 | reverse complement strand
GACCTTGCGCGATGTGTGGGCCAGGGCCGCCGGCCAGTAAACGGAGAAAATCATGCTGCCGCTGCAGATCCACCTGACCTTGCCACCCTGGATCGGCGATGTCGCCGACACCAACAAGCGTTACCAGAGCGATGATGAACGTGTCGGCCTGGCGATCGAACTGTCTCGTCAAAACGTGGACCGCGGTGGTGGCGGACCGTTTGGTGCGGCGATATTCAACAGCCACAGTGGCCGGCTGGTGGCGGTCGGCGTCAATCGAGTGCTGCCGCAGACCTGCTCGGTGGCGCACGCGGAAATGATGGTGATCATGATCGCCCAGCAGCGGCTCAGTCGTCACCGGCTGAACGAGGATGGCAGCCACTACGTGCTGGCGACCAGCTCGCAGCCGTGTTGCCAGTGCTACGGCGCCAGCGTGTGGGCCGGGATCGACGAACTGCTGATCGGTGCGCGCTCGGAAGATGTCGAGGAGCTCACCGAGTTTGACGAAGGCCCGTTGCCGGCCGATTGGATCGGCGAGCTGACTCGCCGCAACATCGCCGTTCGCCGCGACATCCTGCGCGAACAGGCCCGCGAGGTACTCGCCGCCTATGGCGCCAGCGGCACACCGTATTGAGTCGCTGGCGCGCCACGCTGCCGCTGATCCTGCTGTTGTTGGCAGGCATCGTGTTGCTCGCCTCAGGCTCGCTACATGCACTGACACCGCGCGAGCTGCTCGCCCATCAGGCGGAGCTGCACGCGCAAATCGCGTTGCATCCCTGGCTGACCCGGTTGGCTTATATCGGCGTACTGACGTTAGGCGTGGCCACTGGCGTTCCCGGTACCATCGTGATCATTCTCGCTGGTGGTTTCGCCTTTGGCGTCGTCGACGCCACCATAAGCTCGTCGGTGGCAATCACCCTCGGCGCACTTATCTTGTTCCTGGCCAGCCGTTATGCATTCGGCGCAACTAGCCGCCGGCCACCGAAGCTGGTGGCCCGCCTGCACGAGAGCTACGAACGGCATCCGGTCAGCTACACCCTGTTTCTGCGTTTCGTGCCGATATTACCTTTCGGCGCCGTCACCGTTGCGCTCGCCTGGCTGCGCTGCCCGTTGTGGCTGTTTCTCGGTGCCAGCTGGCTGGGTGGCACTGTGTCACTGATTTTTGAAACCTCGGTCGGTGCCGGTCTGGGCGAAGCCATGAGCCAGAGCGACAGCTTCGGCATCAGCATGTTCATGCATCGCGACGTATTGTGGCCGCTGGGTGCGATCGCGTTGCTCGCGTTGCTGCCGCTGTTACTCGAACGTCTGGCCAGGCGACGGCGCCGAACCATCGAGTGAAGGCCCGGCTGCTGCGGGCAGCTCGCGCGGTGTCAATGCATGGCTGGCCTGAATCGATTCTCTTAGACCTTGCTGCAGTATCCAGGTAGTACGGTTCGGGCCGGTCTCTTCCAGCTTCGAGACCTGTACGGCAAACCGTTTCGTACCTACACCGTGGCGACAAAAGTCACGCAGAGACTTGATTGAAGGAACACGTTCGTCAGGACGCTTCAGAGTAAAGAACCGTCCGGAACAGTCTGCAGCTCGAGATATTCCAGTAATCCTTCGCGACCACCCTCACGACCAATACCGGAACCCAACATGCCGCCAAAGGGCATGGCTGCGATCGGACCGGTTCCGGTGTTATAGCCACAGTGGCCAAAGTGCAGGCCAGCAATGAGTCGCAGCGAACGAGCCTTGTCTGCGCCGAAAACATACGCGGCCAAGCCAAACTCTGTGTCGTTGGCGGCGCCAAGTACCTGGGCGTCCGAATCGAATTGAATCAGGGGTATCAGCGGGCCGAAGGTCTCGAACCGACAGCACTGCATGTCGGCGGTGACGTTGGTGATGACAGCTGGCGGGAAGAACAGGCTCTGCTCGGCGTCGAGGTCATCGGGGTGCTTGCCGGCCAGCATTTGGGCACCGTTGGCCAGGGCATCGGCCAGGTGATCCTTGACCTTGTCGAAACCGGCGCTGTCGATCAACGGGCCAATATCGGTGTCTGGTTTCAGGCCATTGCCGACCTTGAGCGCGTTGACGCGATCGGCGACCTTCTGTGCAAAGGCGTCATGGATTGACGACTGCACGTAGACACGGTTGGCGCACACACAGGTTTGTCCGGCGCCGCGAAATTTGTTGGCCATCAGGCCATCGGCGGCTGCATCCAGATCGGCATCATCGAGCACGATGAACGGTGCGTTGCCGCCCAGCTCCAGACTCAGCTTCTTGACGTGCTGGGCCGCTTGCTGCATCAACAATTGGCCGATCGCGGTCGAGCCGGTGAAGGAAATCATCGGCACGTCGGCGGCGTCCATGAGTGCGCCACCGATGTGCCTGGCGTCGCCCATGACCAGGTTGACCATCCCGGCGGGCAGCTTCAGCTGGTCTAGCATGACCTGGAACAGGGCGATCATCGTCAGCGGCGTTTGCGCAGCCGGTTTGACCACGCACGGACAGCCTGCAGCCAGCGCGGGCGCCAGCTTTTTCGCGATCATCGCGATGGGAAAATTCCACGGAGTGATCAGCCCGACAACCCCGATCGGACGCTTGTAGACGGTCCAGGTGCAGCCTTTGACTTGGTCCGGCAACGTTTCCGGCGCGAGCACATCGACCATGGTCTGGGCAAAGTAGTCGAAGAAGCTGGCTGCGTATTCGACTTCGCCTTCGGCTTCGTGCCAGGGCTTGCCGTGCTCCAGGCACAAGATGCGCCCGATCTCTTTCTTTTCTGCGCGCAGCGCATCGCGGATGCTTTCCATCCACCAACGCCGCGCTGCGACGTCTGGAACCTGGCACAGCGCCGCGTTGCCGGCGGCGACCGCGCGCCGTGTTTCGGTGGCGCCCATGGACGGCACGCGCGCCAGTTCTTCACCGGTTGCGGGATTGACTACGGCGAAGGTGTCGTTGGAGTCGGCCCCAACCCATTGCCCATCGATGTAACCGGACAAGTGTTTCAGCAAGTATGAATCAATCATGGTGCGCCTCATCTCGTCATCAGTCCGGTCGGTATGCGGTGCTGCGTCAGCTGGCGACAGCGCCGGATCATTTTGCGTGCCGTGGTCTTACCATCGACGCGCGTGCACTCGACCATAAAACAGCACCGGTCGTCAGCGTTGTGGCACAGCGCCCGCAGGTCCAGCAAAAGCCTGTTTCAGCTCGGTGGCGGCCGCACCCAGAATGCCGATATCCGTACCCACCGCGACAAACAGGGCCCCGGCATCGAGGTAAGCGCAGGCCAGAGTCCGATCGGTCGTCAGCACGCCTGCGGCCTTGTGCGCCGCGCACACGGTGCGAATGCCGCCAAGCACGGCATCGCGTACCTTCGGATCACCCGCCTTGCCCAGCAGACCCATGGATGCGCTCAAATCCGACGGCCCGAAAAACACGCCGTCCACGCCATCGACGTTGACGATCTCCTCGAGATTGGCCATGCCGGTCACGGTTTCCACCTGCACCAGCACGCACAGCTCGGACGCGGCAGTGGCCAGGTAATCGGGCACATGATTCCAGCGTGAAGCACGCGCCAGCGCACTGCCCACGCCACGCACACCGTGGGGTGGATAACGCGTCGCTGCCACCACCTCGGCCGCCTGCGCGGCGGTGTCGATCATCGGCACCAGCAACGTCTGCGCACCAATGTCCAGCAGACGCTTGATGAGCGCGGTGTCACTGCGCATCGGCCGCACGATCGGATGGGTCGCATACGGCGCCATTGCCTGCAACTGGCCCAGGGTGCTGCGCAAATCATTGGGCGCGTGCTCGTTGTCGATCAGCAACCAGTCAAAGCCGGCAGTCGCCAGGACTTCGGCGACATACGGGTCGGCCAGCGCCGCCCACAAACCAAATTGTGGTCGCCCTTCGGCCAGCGCCCGTTTGAAAGTATTTTCGGGAAGCTTCATGTACATCTCCGCGGTGGGATGGGTGGCGTCCTCAGACGAAATGCAAGGCGATGCCGCCCAGCGTGCCGTAGTCCACATGGAACGTATCACCGGCGTGCACGTAGACCGGGCTGGTGAACGAACCGGCGAGGATGACGTCGTTGGCGTTCAAGCGTTCGCCGTAAGGCGCGATCTTGTTGGCGAGCCACGCCACGCCGGTGGCCGGATGGCCGAGCACCGCGGCGGCAAGGCCGGTGCGCTCGATGGAGCCGTTTTGATACAGCAATGCGCCGGCCCAGCGCAGGTCAAGGTCCAACGGTCGCACCGGACGTCCGCCGGTGACGATACCGGCACACGCGGCAAAGTCGGAGATCGTGTCATACACCTTGCGCGGAGCCTTGGTATCGCGATCGAACTGCTCGATGCGTGAGTCAATGATCTCGATCGCTGGTGTCACATACGCGGTGGCCTCGAGCACGTCGAACAGCGTCACGCCCGGTCCTTCAAGCGGCTTGTCGGCTCGAAGAAAAAGCTGTCCAGCAGCGGGGCGTAATCGGGTTCACTGATCTGCGAGGATTGCTGCATCGCCCGTGAGGTGAGACCGATCTTGCGCCCTTTGATGACATGTCCCTCAGCCAGCTTGAGCTTCACCCATTCGCGCTGAATGCCGTAGCCATCTGCGATGGTCATCTCCGGGTACGCCGCCGAAAAATGCCGCAACTGCGTGCGCGTTTTCTCCGCGTGATCGAGTTTTACCGCCAATTCCTGCATCAACCTTTGATCCATCACGATGCCTGCTCCTGTCTAGCCTTGAGGTACGCGTGAAGGTTGTTGTGCTTCCACGTACCCAGTTCATTGAATTCATTGATCTCGACGGACAACGCCAGACCTTGTTGCGCGAACACGTCGGCGAAGTGGGTCTTGAGGACTTCCAGCAACGCGTCCCCGGTGGCGCGGCGCACGGCTTCGTCGCGGCCTTGCGCGATTTTCAGATTGGCGTGCACGAAGGCCGCATCCAGCGTGCCATCGGCGATGCAGTAATACTCGCAGCGCAACGCCCGCACGCGGATGCCGCCGGTCGGGTAAACCTTGCGCGTACCGTCCTGTATTGCATCCAGGCACTGCGCCAACTCGCGGCACAAGGTATTGATATGCCCGCTGGCATCCAGATTGGCGCTGTATTCAACTTTAAGGTGTGGCACGAAGGGGCTTCCTGTCAGGCGGGCAAAGGCTCAACCGGCAAGATCACGTTGATCTGCCCGGTGCCGGAACTGCCGAAATACGGCGTTACCACTTCTGCCTTGCCGGTATAGCGATCCCACCCCAGCGCGCCCAGCAGCATGGCGGTGTCGTGCATGCCGCCTTCGCCCCAGCACTTTTCGTTGTACATCGGCAGCATGCGGCAGAACGCATCCCAGCGTCCTTGCTCCCACATCGACACGACGTGCCGATCCACTTCCTCAAGAAACGGATCCCACACCTTGTGCATGAAATCCGGTGCCGTGCCGTTGTGCGCAAAATGATGGCTGAGCGAACCGCTGGCAAGGATCGCCACCGTACCGTCGTAGTGGTTTTCAATCGCCTCGCGCACGGCGCGGCCGAAGCGGGCGCTGGTCTCAAGGTCATGCCACATGCACCAGCCGGCGATGGAAACCACCTTGAAGTGATGATCGGCGTTCATGTAACGCATCGGAACCAGCGTGCCATATTCGAGCTCGAGGCTGGTGTCACTGTGCGCGCGCGCTTTCACGCCGGCGGCATTGGCGGCTGCCGCGATGGCGTCGCCGAGCTCGGTGTTGCCCGCGTACTCATAGGGCATGTTCTTGATAAAGTGCGGCAACTCGTTGCTGGTGTACACGGCCTTGAACGCCGGCGCGCAATTGATGTGATATTCGCTGTTGACCAGCCAGTGGACGTCAAACACCACCAGTGTGTCGACCCCCAACTCGCGGCAGCGTCGGCTGATTTCGTGGTGGCCGTCAATCGCCGCCTGCCGACAGCCCTTGTTTGGGCCATCGAACTCCGACAGATACATCGATGGCACGTGAGTGATCTTTGCCGCCAATGCAAGCTTGCCCATGACGCCCTCCGATTATTTCAAAGGTTCAGCGTGACGAAGCCGATCATCACACGCCCCAACGCGGAATTCGGTGCGAACCCAACGATACCGCCACATTTTTGGGTTCCAGGAACACCTCGTAACTCCAGGTGCCGCCTTCACGCCCGGTTCCCGATGCCTTGGTGCCGCCAAAGGGTTGACGCAAGTCGCGTACGTTCTGGCTGTTGACAAAGCACATGCCGGCCTCAATCGCCGCGGCCACACGCAGTGCGCGCCCGGTGTTTTCGGTCCATACGTAACTGGAAAGTCCGTAGGCCACATCGTTGGCCAGACGGATGGCTTCAGCCTCGTCGTCGAACGGAATCAGGCATGCGACCGGCCCGAAAATTTCCTCCTGGGCGATGCGCATGCGGTTGTCGACATCCAGAAACACCGTCGGCACAACAAAGTTACCATTACGCAGCGCAGCGGGTAGCCCTGGCACATCCAGCCCGCCACAGGCCAGCGTCGCACCCTCCTTCGACCCTAGCTCGATATATCCGCGCACCTTCGCAAGATGACCCTTGCTGATCATGGGGCCGACAATGGTGTCGTGGTCCAACGGATCGCCCACCTTGGCGGCCAATCGTTTGGCTCGCTCCACAAAGCGCTCGGCAAACTTCGTGTAGATGGAGCGCTCGACCAAAATTCGCGAGCCGGCCGTACAGCGCTCGCCATTGTTGGAAAAAATCATGAACACCGCGGCATCCAGCGCGCGCTCGAAATCGGCATCGGCAAAGATCACGAACGGCGACTTGCCGCCAAGTTCCATGGAAAATTTCTTCAGCCCGGCGGCCTTGACGATGTGATTGCCTGTCACCGTAGAACCCGTGAACGATATGGCGCGCACGTCCGGGTGCGATATCAGCGCTTCGCCGGCCTCATTGCCGTAACCGTGAACGATGTTCAACACGCCCGGCGGAATACCCGCTTCCAACGCCAGTTCGCCCAAGCGCGATGCCGTCATCGGCGACAGCTCGCTCATCTTGAGTATCGCCGTATTACCAAAGGCCAGGCATGGCGCCGTTTTCCACGTGGCCGTCATGAACGGCACATTCCACGGCGAAACCAACGCGCACACGCCAACCGGGTGATACAAGGTGTAGTTGAGGTGCGTCTCGGTGGGGTAGGAATGGCCGTTGACGCGCGTGCACATTTCCGCAAAGTAGTCGAAGTTGTCCGCCGCACGCGGCACCAGCGCATGGCGCGTCTGCGCGATCACCTGCCCGGTATCGCGGCTTTCTGTTTCGGCAATCTCCGGCACGTGCTTGCGAATGAGCTCGGCGAGATTGCGCAACAGCGCTGCCCGTTCCTTCGCGGGACGCCCGGCCCAGGCGGGCAAGGCCTGCTTCGCGGCCTGGACCGCCATATCCACTTCCTTTGCACCACCGCACGCCACTTCAGCCAGAACCTCCTGGGTGGCCGGATTGATGGTTTCAAAGTAGCTGTCCCCGGCAACCGCCTTGCCGTCGACGAGATGATCGATGCGCATCACAAGATCTCCATATTCAATGCCGCCCGAAATCCGCGTCACTGGCAATCGTGTTGACGAGCCGGCCGAGCTGACCGATCTCGCAGATAATTTCATCGCCGACGTTGACGTTGACTACACCCTCCGGCGTACCCGTCAAGATGACGTCGCCCGGCGCCAGCGTCATGAAGCCGCTCAGATAGGCGATCAATTCCGGCACTTTGGTGACCAGGTCACTCGTGTTTCCATGCTGGGTTTGGGTGCCGTTGACGAAAGTCTTGAGCTCCAGCGCGTCATAGTCGGGCACATCTTGTGCGTCCACGAACCACGGGCCCAGTACGGTCGCCCCATCGCGGTTTTTGGTACGCAGGTTCGGCCGATAATAATTTTCGAGATAATCCCGGATGGTGTAATCGTTCGCAATGGTGAAACCGGCCACGTATTGCATGGCGTCAGCTGCCGCAACGGCCTTGGCGGGACGCCCGATGACCACGGCCAATTCGCACTCGTAGTGCATGTTGGCCACACCATCCGGACGACGCGTCATGCCATTATGACCAAGGAGCGCGTTGGGACCTTTCATGAAGACCAACGGCTGCTTTTGCTTGCCGAAGTTCAACTCCTTGGCATGTTCGGCATAGTTAAGGCCCAGCGCAAACACCGTGCCGACCTCGACCGGCGGCAACCACACGACCTCGTTTTCCCGGCAAATTCGCCCGTCAGCAAGCCGCACTCCACGTACATCCGGATAGGCGACGTGAATGGCTCCAGCGTAGGCAACGCGTGCACGTTTCATGATCGGCGCTCCGCGGCGACGGCATCTTCCGCATGCAGCGAAAATTTCAGCGGCGCCCAATCGGCAATGCACACTTCCACGGTATCGCCGGCATGTGCAATGGGCGCGTCATGGGGGGTGCCCAGCATCAGGACATCGCCGGGCATCAAGGTCATGAACTCGGTCACGTCCGCCACGAGCTGCGCCACACCACGTATCCAATTCACGTTCGTTGTCGCGAACGCCGGCTGCTCGTTGATTGTGATGACAATCCGCACTGCATCCGGATTGGGAAGATGTCGCTTGGCCACCAGCGCGGGTCCGACCACGCAAAAACCATCGCGCGCACGCAGCGGTACCGCTGGCCGATAGACGCTTTCGTGGGGAATGGACAAATCACCAAGCGTTGTGTAACCGGCGACGAAATCCATGGCTTCGGCCGCGCCAACGTGCACAGCAGGACGTCCGATGACGATACCCAACGAACCACCCACGGCCACACCCGGCTCCGCATCTGGTACGGCAATGCGCGCACCATGGCCCGACCAGGTATTGCGTGGCCGCACGTAAAGAATCGGCGCCTTGGGCGGGGCGTTGTAGGGCGGCTGCGAAAGTGCCGCTCCCATGGCCTCCAGAGTGCTGCGATCATTCAACAATGTGCCATAGACCGCGCCCGCCACCGGCGCCCGAAGACACACACTGGCAGTCAATAACGCACGCATCGTGGCCGCGTCGGTATCGTGTGGCAGCGTTTCACCTTCAATATGAAACTGGTGATCGGCAAGCATAAACATGGAGTGCGCTCATTAACTCGCTAATATGTTAGTATTATTCCGCGCCGTGCCACGCACGTCAAGTTACGTTTGCGCTGTCGACGTCTTTGAAGACCGAAGACGTCTTTGGTGACACACATCGATACGCGATACTGCATTCGCATCTCCCCGCCATCGGAAACTTTATGTCCGCCGCGTCAAGCGACCTGACCCAGCCCACTCGTGCTCCCGCAAAGTCCGCCGATGCGCCGGCAGGACCTTTGTCCTACCGGAATTTGCCCATGCTGCTGCTGCGTGCGCGCGAGAAGATGATGCTGCATTTTCGCCCCATCCTTACCGCGCACGGCTTGACCGAGCAACAATGGCGCGTCATCCGTGCCATCGACGAGCATGGGCCGCTCGAATCGCTTCATATTGCCGATCTTTGCACCATCTCGACGCCAAGCCTGGCAGGCGTGTTGGCGCGCATGGAGGCCAAGAACTGGGTCAAGAAAACGCGACTTACCCATGATCAACGTCGCGTGCGCGTGTCCCTGACAGCACGCAGCCGCAAGCTCGTCGGCAGCATCGCCACCGATCTGCAAGGCGCGTATGTCGAGCTGGAGCAACGCATTGGCGTGCACCTGCTTGCTGAAACCTACCATGCTGTAGATGGGCTATTGGCCGGGATCGAGGCCGAGTCCAGGGACTGAACGGCGAACCACATAAGGCGAGACCACGACAACGGCGCACGCGTGGTTCCTACGTGCAAGCTTCCGGTTGCGCCCGATATTCACTCGGACTGAGACCGAATCGGTCCTTGAAGCTGCGGGAAAAGTGACTGAGGCTGGCGAATCCCCAAGCATAGGCAATTTCGCCAATCTGGCGATGATCGGAACCACGCGCCAGATCCAGTCGGCACTGCCCCAGACGACGCTCCATGACATAACGGCCAAGCGTCGTTTCCTCATCGGCGAACAGGTTGTTGATATAGCGCGTCGAACAACCGAGCGCTGACGCCACCATGGCCGGATTGAGCTCCGCGGACAAATGAGCCTCGACAAACGCCTTGGCTCGATACAGCAATGCAGACCGATGTGTTGTTGATGACTCACGCAACGGCGCGCCTTGGTGCATGGAGAGCGCCAGCGCGACCAGGTCAATCACTTGCAACGAAAGACGTTGCGCTTCCGGGCTTGCCGGGTCGCTCCAGTTCAGGCGCGCGACGTTGACCATGAAACGCGACGCCACCTGGCCGATCTGCAGATCGCCTGGAACACGTACCGCCGTGTAGTGGTTGAAACACCCCATTCGCTGGCGCAGCAGCGAGCGTGGTAGGCAAAAAATAACTTGCGAGAACGCCGTGTCAAATACCAGTGAATAGGGGCGCTCTCCGTCATGAATCGCGAAGTCTCCGGGCCGCAACAGCGCTTCGCGCCCATCCTGGTTCACGCGCACCGACCCTTCCGTGACCACGTTGAGCAAAATGCATCCTGCCTCGCGTGACTCCAGATCGTCCCCGGTGCGATCGGCGCGGTGGCGTGAAGCCGACACCCTGTGAAGCCCCAGGTTACCCAGGTGACCGTGCGACACGATACCGCGGAAGTTATCAGGCACCCACGTCGTGCACGGGACGAAACTCTCACTCATGGCACGTTGCCACGCAGCCTGGTGGCTTATTGCCTGCCGCTCTGCCAATGACATGGACCGCATGGCGGATCACCTCTTGACGTAACCAATGCTCGATGCACGCGACGCAATCAGGTTGCTACGGCACGCGCCACCATGATGCCGGCCACGCCCAGGCTCAACGCGCACTTGAGGTTGGCGGCATCACGCAAAGCACATGCTAACATGTTAGTAAGTTACTAGGTGTTGCCGAAGTTCATGCTTTCCGATCGTCCGTTTCATGTAGGACGCGGGGCGTTGTTGTTCGATAAAGAGCGAGCAAATTGCGGGCGTTGCTGGGGAACCACATGGCCCACACGGACATGACCCCGCGCGCAGGACCGAGTAGTTCCGCCTCCCGTTGACGAGTCGTGGCGCCACTGCAAGAATCTTTCGACGCACATGCAACGTCGCGCGTTGGCGGTATTAAGGAGATGGAGGATGCAGTTTCTGAGTACGGTGATTGCCGGTTCACTGCTGGCTTGCGGATCGTTTGCCGCAAACGCAGCAGCCCCGCCACACGGCGATGCAGATGTCGGAGCGCAAAAGGCGTTCGCCTGTGCCGCCTGTCACGGTTTTGACGGCAATTCCAGCAGTCCGCAATTCCCAAGTCTTGCCGGACAAGATGCCGGCTACATCGCCACACAACTCCAGTCCTTCAAGGACGGCGAACGTGCGAACCAGATCATGCTTGGCATGGCTTCAGCATTGTCCAGTCCTTCAAGGACGGCGAACGTGCGAACCAGATCATGCTTGGCATGGCTTCAGCATTGTCGCCACAAGACATGCGCGATATCGCCGCGCATTTTGCCAGCCAGAAGTTCGAGTCCGCAACCGAGGACACGAAGCCCTCAGCCACCGGCGCCAAGTTGTTTCACGACGGCAATCCCGAACATGCGGTGCCGGCATGCGCCACTTGTCACGGTGCGGATGGCACCGGCATTGCCGGTACGGCCCCGCGCCTGGCCGGACAGCAGTCCGAATACGTGCGCAGCGTTCTCGGAGCGTGGCAAGCGGGAACCACCTGGGGCAAATCCGCCAACGCGCAAATCATGCCGCAGATAGCCAGGAAGCTGAGCGCCGCAGACGTCAGCGCCCTCGTCGACTACATCACGCAGATGCCATCTACCGCTACAGCTCCAACCGGCAAATCAGCCGAATAGACTACCTTGCGCACTCCGGTCACGGCCGACCCGCGTCGCGCTGGTACGTAACATACCTTTCCCCACCACCGCATGGTTCCGCACATTGCCAAGCTCCGCCAGGATCGTCCTCTTGCGGCACACCGGAAGGTGCCGGCACCATCGAGCACGCTCGTGCCAAGTTCAAATTGCCAGCGTGTGGACCAGCCATCGCTAATAAAGCTGACCTGAATTTCCGTAGGGATTGGCCGGCATCGGCAAGTAATTGACAACCCGACTGAAGGTCGCCAATCGACCCAAAGCGGACAATGAGAGTAGACGCTCGGAATCTCGAAAGTTCACTCTGAGCACGGATTCTCAGCTATCTCTTTTCCACCGCTCGTTGCGCGGCTACAGCGAGGGGCTGTGAGTCGCCTGCTCCGCGGCGATCACATCAGCCGTCAGGCGTTCAAGGCCCCGAATGTCATATTCGGGAGGATCAATCGTGGAACCGAAGCGGACGATCACCAAATGCTTCGATGGCACGATGACAATGCGTTGACCGTACAGGCCGGAGGCGAAGAATGTGTCTTTCGGCATGCCGTTTCTTACTCGCCAACGTGCGTCTTCAGCATCACCTGCATTGACCCAGAAACCCGCACCATAGTCAGAATCCAGAGTAGGTGTCGCTGAGTAACGAACCCAACCTTCTGGAAGTATGCGCTTACCGTCGACCACCCCATCGCTCAGGTAAAGTTGACCGAAACGGGCCCAATCGCGCGCCGAAGCCAGCATCCGCGTGGAGCCGACGGGGGTGCCGGCCCCATCCAACTCCATCGTCACGTGACGCATTCCAAGCGGGGCGAACAGCTTGCTTTGCGCGAAGCGCTGCACCTCGGAAGCCGTATCCCCGATGGCGTTGCGCACGATGGCTGAAACGATCAATGTGTTGCCGCTGGTGTATTCCCACGTAGTGCCAGGGCGGGCTTTGAGCGCGGCCTTTTCCGCATAGGTCGCCATGTCATCGTGATGCAGGAACAGCATCCGCGATACCGGATCGAAACCGCTGCCGTCCTCAGTCAGCTCGAGGCCGCTGGTCATGCGCAGCAATTGATCAAGTGTGATCGCTTGACGCGGGTCGTCTACCTTGTTCCATGCGGCAACGGGTGCACGATCGGTCACCCTAAGTTTGCCTTCCCGGACCAGAATGCCGACCAAAGCGTTGACGACTGATTTGCTGACTGAATACCCAAGTAGCGGAGTCTCGGGACCCACACCGGGAGCATATCTTTCCGCAACAATTTTGCCGTTGTGCATCACCACGATCGCACGCACGTGCTTGTACGGTGGTTTTGATGGCTCAGCAAATGCGCGGTCCAGGGCGACATGCAAGGCAGGGCTGTTTGACGGTACGGCCAACGTCGTGTGGCCTGCCTGCGCAAACGAAGGTGTTGATGACGCCAAGACATCTCGCACGTCGGACGGCTTGACTTGTGCTCCGACGACATGAGCCAGGCACCCGTAGTCATTGCGGTAGCGAGCCACGCTGGAAAAATGTCCGGCCCAGGAGGTCACAACCTCTCGGTTGTGCGCAATGATTTCGTAACGCAACCGCTTCAACAAGGGCCGCAATGCGGATTTGGGCTGTACTTCCTCATCGTATACACGCTGCGGATTGAGCCCCGAAATGAATACTTGCTCGCACATCAACTGACTGACGGAAGCGGTGGCTACCTGGATCGCGCGATCTGGCCGATAGATGGCAATCAGCGAGGCAACCATAGTCACGATCAATGCTGACGCAGCGGCGATCCAGCGGCCCTTGTGCTTCAGTTTGTCAGGCATATTCCGATTCCCCATGTGCTGGCGGATCAAGGTAGTCACCACTGGATTGCAATGTCAGTGACGGTTGTCATCCCGTGTCTATGGCGGCCTCCACTCAGGACGGACGACCTATATCTGACCGAAGCCGTCCAGTCGACTCCGCCGGCCCACTCTTTCGGGAAGCCGGCAGTCCCGCTCAGGATGAAGGCCAGGCGCGAGACCTGAAATAGGCGCCGTGGTGACAAACGCGTTCTGCGTACTCGCCAGAGAAGGTCAGTTTCGCTGGCGAAAATGGCAGCTGGCTAGCGTGTGCACCAAGTCCGACCCGACACACGTCGACAGTGGGTACGCGCATGGGCCCGGACTCCTTGGCCAGCACCAGCAGCTACCGCCCTTCAGCCGCTTGCGTGCCGAAGCCGGGGTGTTTCCCGTAGTGATAGGGCGCAACAGTCAGGCCACGCTCGAGTAATTCTCGCGTCACCTGCTCACGCGCCGTCACCGGATCAGCGTAGAAGTGCGGCCGCGCGCTGGCGACTTCGCTGGTTGTGAAAGCCCGAAAATCCGAGCCGACAGCATCCGCGCCGAACTCGGCCACAATCCAGCTCAAAACGCCGGCAAGCTCCTCATCAGTGAGCATGGAGCCGGACGATCCTGGTACGCGAATCAGGTACTCACGCCCGCGCTCTGTGCGCGTAAACACGCCGGCAGAATGGCGGAAATCAGGAACGCCCTGCTCCGACGCACCGGCGCCATCAAGACCATGGCAACCGGCACAATTGAGTAGATAGTCCTTGTGCGTCGAGGTGTTGGCGCGCAGCGTGGCCAGCGTTGCGGCGAGTGCCGTCGAGTGCGGTGGCGTGCCCATGGCCAAGACCGATGACGCCCACCAACCGGCTACCACCAACGCCATGGCGGCCACACTCCCCAACGCGCTCCACTGTCTGCCTCTCACCGCGTCACGCCTCCCTGGGCATGGTCAGTTTTTGGCTGCTCCGAGCATGCGCGAGACCGTGCAGTGATACACCATCTCACGGTTGCCCATGCACCAGTTGACGTCATTGTGACGGAAAAATTCATAACCCGGCCGCTCGCCACGCTGCCCGCCGCAACTGCAACGATCGCACGCGGTGCGCCCACAGCAGTCGTGGTAGCTCATCATGTAATCCTTGCCGTCCTTGGGGTTGTGGCAGGTACCGACCCATGAAACCTGTGAGTACTGGGTCCCCGGCGGACAACTCTCGGCGGTACCACCGCAGCAATGGCACAGAAAACCATCCACGCCGCAATAGCGCCAGTAATCACATGAAGACAATTGCTGCTCGGTGGGATGGTCGCTCAGCCCGTCCCCATCACCCTCGGCACGCGGCGCGGCGGCACGCGCAATCGGTAATACCGGCATGATGAAAGCCGTCCCGACCAGCATCTTGCTGATCTTAGCCAATACGCTGCGCCGCGAAGAGTTGTAGGTGACCTGACGCGTCAGACGCTCACCCATCTTGTCAAACCATTGCATGGCTCTCGCCCTCCTGTTGACTCGGCACAACCTTCAAGTTGGGCTCTTGCTGCTCAAGCCATTCCTGGGCAGATCCGACATTCAATTCCTTGGCGGTGAACAGGCTTTCCAGCTGTTCGCGCGAGTTGACCAGACCTTTGGCGCGAACCACGCCTTGCTCGTCGATCAGCACCGCATAGGGTAGTTTGCTCACCTGAAACGTCATCCCCACCTTGGTGGAAAGGATGTAAGGAAAGGCTTCCAGCTGCGCTTTCTTGTAGAACACCAAGTGTTCGGGCATTTCGCCGTCGCTCGCAAACATAATGTCCAGCCAGGCGCGTTCGGTACGCGCGACGGACTTCAGAATGGGCAGCAATTTCTTGCATACTGGGCAGCGTGGCGAAAGGAAAAACAGCAGCTGACTGCGCGCGCCACCATAGCCGATGCGCTGCGGCCGGCCACGAATGTCGTCCAGCTCAAAGCGCGGCGCGCTCTCGCCAACGGCCGGCCCGCTTTGCACCGCCAGTGCGCCCATAGGCGCAATCCGTTCATAGAGGATGCCGACTTGCCGCGCCAGCGCCAGAACCACCAACAGCAGTGCAACCACTGCGATCCACAACGCTACGTTGGAGAGGACCAAAGCCGTCATGTCTGACTCCTTAATTTCTGCACGCGCAGATGTAAATCAATCAACTGGTTGGAAAGGTAATACAGGCCAATCAACATGATGGCCAGGCCAACGAACGTGACCCGGTCCAACCCCGCGATGCGGGCCGCCAACGGGTTCGTGCCCGCCACCACCACCAGCGCCAACAGCAACAGGACCGCATTGCGCGCGAGCATCCACCAGGAAAGTCCCGGGGAAAAATGAGACAACCCACCGCAGCCGCAATCGATGTCGGTGTAGCCACGCAGAAGATTGACAGCGAGGCCCGCAGAAGCCACGCCGACGATCAAGATCGCCATGATCGCTCCTGCCAAACGTCCTGCGTCAAACAACAACAGCGTGCCCGCAGCCAGCTCCGCGCACACAAACAGCGCGGCGAACACCCAGGCGATCCCACTCGGCAGCAACCGGTAAGCTTCGACGGCCGCGCGAAAATCCGAGAAGTGTCTGAGCTTGTCCAGCGCACCGAGCAAAATTACAGCGGCCAGAGCGGCCACGGCTGCCCAGACGATCACCATGGTGTTCATCGGTTCGTGCGTCCGGGAACGCCGCCCATGACCTGCAGCGATGCCTCGGCGGCGTTCTCGATCGTGCGCAGCAGCTTCGATTGCCGCCGTCGATCGTGACGAGCTCGGGCTTCGCGCCATGAATGATGGACATCGACAGCGCATCGAGGCCGGGAATCCGCGCCACGCGCTTGTGGGTATTGAGGTCATACACCCAGATCTCCTTGCCCGGGTTCTTGTGCGAACCCTCCTGGCCCTGGGGGTGCATGAAGACATACAGTCGATTACTGGCCGGATCGACATCCAGCAGGTTGTAGCCACCGGGTACCCAGCCGTCGGATTTGTCTTTTTCCGTCTGCAGCAACGACCAGGTTGGCGCAAAGGTGAACGACATATCCTTGCGGTTGAGCTTGGCGGTATAGACATTTCCGTTGAACGAGACAAAGGTCAGTGCGTCTTTCGTCACTCCCGGCGAAATGAAGATCGGATCGTCCTTGACCGAGAACATTGGAGCGCTGCGCGTTTGCGTGGTGACCTTGCCGGTATCGTCCAGCGTCAGGCTCAGCAACGAGCCTTCGGCACATATCGCCGCAAAACTGCGCGGGGTGTCGGGCAACGGAATGATGCCCCAACAACCAGCTGTCGCCGTGATCTCATCGACAAACTTCTGCTTCTCGAGATCGACGACGGTAATGGAAATACCCGGATTGGCATTTTGTACCAATAGAAATTGGCCATCCCCCGTCATCCGCAAGATGCCGTCGTAATTCAACGAGCTGGCACGCTTGGTGGGAATCTCGATTTCTTTCTCAAACGTCAAGTTGTCGACGTTGTAAATTTCGACGACATCGGTGCGCTCACCTCGTGGCACACGAGAAAAGTAGGTGGTGACGTCATAGATCTTGGCCCCGTCCCTGGAAACGATCATCTGGCCGTTGAACGAGGTCGGCACAAAGCCCAGAAACTTGCCATTACGCTTGTCGAACACATTCACGCGACTGTCGGTCAGGTGGTGAAAGTTGGAGTCCATGACGAATAGCCGGTCGGCCGGCGCTACTTCGATCGAGGCGAGCACGCGGGGGGCGCTGGCGCCGGAATGTTCCGCCACGGATTGGCTGACCGCTTCCGATGCACTCGCCCACACCAACGTCGGAGCTGCCACCAGCAACGCTGCGCAAAGCAGCGTCACGCGCAAGTACCCCGCCCCGAACGGGGTTATTGCCATTTTCTTCCACATGATTCAGCTCTCCTCCGTTGCGCCTAGAATATACGGTCCGTCGCGGAACCGCATGTCGCTCAGCTTGAAACTGCGGAGGGACGCGAAGTCACGACCGTTGTCGATTGAAGCTGACCCGATCCATCTATCGTGAACGCAAGCTACATCCCTGGTTGTTACCCGCTCGTGTCAATACGACATGATCTTCAACGTGCCTGGCAGTGAGCTCAAGAACCTAGCCATGAAAATAGTCGACAGTTTGTAAACGCGGCTTCGCTCAAAGCGTGCACAGTGTCAGGGCGCGCCTTGATCGCGGCATCATGTGCGAGGCGAACGGGACGTTTGAGCCAATTCACCGCCTCGTCCAGATAGTGCCAGGTACGCCTGGCCTCGCGCGGCGCTTGACGTTGACGGACTGTGTTCACCCGGCATGCGCGTGACTTCCGTGACGCTGTCCCGTCCGGGAATGGTGAGCACGCAGAGTTGCTTCCGCTCTACGTGCTCAGTCATAACCGGGACAGGCTGGTCCACGATCCACGCGGGCAGGCCTTCAACCAGTCACGTTCCTTTTCGTCTCACTTGAAGTTGGCGTGAACACCCACGAAGAACATTCGACCCAAGGTGTCATACAAGCTGGCAAAGGTGTTGCTCGGCGGAGCGAAGACGGTTGTGAGTGGCAGCCCGACCAGCGTAACTATCGGAGGATTCCTGTTAGTTACATTGTTGACGCCGAAACGCAAGCTCACGTCCTGATCCTGGAACGGCAGTTGGTAGGTCGCGGCCAAGTCAAAATAGCTAATCGCGGGTATCTTGGCGTCAACCGCATTAAACGGCGAACCAGTCGGATTGAGCTGAGGGTTGTCTGTGTTGTTGAAGTCCAGAGAAGTCTTTCCGATGTAGCGCCATTGAAGCGATGCAGCAAATCCTGGCATCGCTCCCATCGGATTCTCCCAAGTCAGCCGAGACTGGTGGCGCCAACGCGGACTGGGTACGCCACATACCGGACCGTAAAGTCCGGCGCAGTTGTACTCGGGCGAAGTCGGCGTGTCCTTATGTTTGAAATCAGTGACGTAAGTGCCATTCAAATTTACCGTCACTCGACCATTGTCGCCGAGTCCAAGATCTGACAAATAACGATCGTAATTGAGGTTCAGGTCGACGCCTCGCGACCGGAGAGAACCGGTATTGAGATCGGTGGCGTTGATGAACGCCTGAGTGGGATCACCAAACAAGATGCCATTCTGCCCACGCCGGATCTGTTCGCAGAATTCGCCCTCTCGCAGACATGAACCAAGCACAGCCAATGGTGGAATGGCGCCAATCGCCCCCGTCAGGACGATATCGTAGTAATCGATGGTGCCCGTGAAGCCCTTGAAGAACTGGGGTGTAAGGACCAAACCCAGTTGGCGCGTAATGGACTCTTCAGGTTTCAGGTCCAGGTTGCCACCAATACGCACGTTGCACTGTTGCGACGCGCACTGCGCGATGTTGCCGTACTGCCCCGGGGTGACACCGGTATTTATACAATCCTCCAAGCTCGCGTTTGGATCAGTCCCCGCACAGGGGTCGGCGGCCTGTTGCACAGTCACAGTAGCCGGGAAGAACAGCTCCTGGATGTCCGGTGCGCGCACCGAGCGGTTCCAACTCGCGCGCAGCGCAATATTGTCATCTGGCGCATAACGCAGACCCAATTTATAGGCGTGAGTGTCTAGTTGACTTTCTCTCGTTGCGATCCTGTATTTTGAAAACCGATAGGCGGTGTCGAAACTCAAATCCTGGATAAACGGCCGATCCTGGACGATGGGTACTTGGAACTCGGCAAACGCATCACTGACATTAAACTGGCCTTTGACCGCCGGAACCGCACCACCTTCGTTGGTGGTGTCACCGGCTTGAATACCGGCATCGGGCAGGAAGTCCAGACTATCGCGACGATACTCAAGGCCGGCGGCAAACTGCACGCCATCGTTCGCGAACGGGCTGCGCAAATTGTAAAGACCGAGATCTCCGGTTACTGAAGCCGTAGCCACCTGCTCCGCGGTTGTGGCGTGCTCCAGACCGTCGCTGTGGATGAAGTTCGCCGCCTCCGGAGAAATTGCCAGAAGATGGAACAAATCGAGCGGAACACAGCCGTCTGACGGATCAATGCACACCGGGTTTCCGCTGCCATCCGTGGTCACCTGCAGCGCTTGGCGCGAGCGGCGCAAGGACGTGAAGTTCAGGTATTTTTGGGTTGTGGAGTTTTCGCTACGCTGGGCTGTGAGATCATATTTCCAGCCGTCAGTAATCATGCCTCGCAAACCAAGCTGGACCCGGTATGCCTCATTGTTGGACTCGATGTCACGCGGTCCCATTTCCGCAAAACGCCGACCAATCAAGGTACTTGCCTGAGTCTGACCCGGATTGATGCACAAATAGCCGCGCTGCTGGTCAGACAAGAACGGATTGCTGCAGTTGATATCCACCTGGGCGAAGTTCAACTGCGGTGCATTGGAGCGAGCCCGGTTCTTGTCCTGCATGAACATGGCGCTGCCGTACACTTCGAAGTGCTCGTTTATCTCGTGGTGAGCAAAACCACCGAAATTGTAGCGTCGGGCCGGACGCACCAGATAGGCCTCTTCATCGAAGTTGTAAACGCGCCCGTCATAGGGCACAAAGGTGTGCGAACCATTTGGATCGACCATGACGTTATTGTCGCCAAACGGCCGATCCAGACTGGTGAAGTTGCCTTCCTTGATGGAGCTCGCTCCGAAGCACTCACGCCCGGTGCCGGCCTCGTCGGGTAGAAATGGGCAACTGCTGAAGTCGCGAGCCAGAAGCCGTACCATGGATTGCTGCGTGTAAGCGGCATACATCGTGACATTGCTTCTACCGTCGGCAGAATTCGTGCCCCACATCACCGTGGGACTGTAAGTGGTGCCATCACCATGGTCGCTTTGGGTCCCTTGAACGTCAAAGGAGAAGCCCTCGAAATCCTGCTTCATGATGAAGTTCACGACACCGGCGATTGCATCCGAGCCGTAGACCGCCGAGGCCCCGCCGGTCAACACTTCAACGCGCTCCACCAACGCTGTGGGAATAAAGTTGAGGTTGGCCCCGTTGATGTCGGTGGCTGCCGTATTGAACGCGGCCGGGTCACCAGGGACAAGACGAGTGCCGTTGATCAGTACCAGCGTACGGTTAGCGCCGAATCCGCGCAGGCCAACGGTCGAGGCGCTGTTTTCGCTATCTGTGTTGGAGCTCGAAAGCGTTGCAGCCGACGGCACGTTGCTCAATAGCTGATCGACGTTGACGACACCTTGAAGCTGTATCTCGTTCGCGCTGATCGCCTGCAACGCGGCCGAACCTGTCAGCGATGGTTGCGGAATACGCGTGCCTGTGACGGAAACGCCCTGCAGCGTTTTGACTTTATCGGTGGTCGCAGCAACAGGCACCTCAGGCTCGCTTGCCGTCTGGTCTGCTTGCATCTGCGCAGAGTCGCTGGATTGAGCTGACTGAATTGTGTCGGCTGAAGACGCCTGCGTGGCGCTCAAATCAGGTTCCGCCGCTTGCGCGGTTCCCAACGCCATGACGATGGCAATCACCAATGGCAATACCCGTCGCGCATGGACGACCGAATCGATTCCGAATCTAGTCATAACGTTTTCCCCTCAAGTCCCCAACCCCAAAAAACCGTGTCGAACCGTGCCGCCTCCACCCCTCACATTGGAGACTTACGTTGCATTCGCATAAGCAATGCAGACCGACTTGGTCTCCAAAAATGCGCGAATCGCATCGCGCCCATGCTCGCGGCCGAACCCTGATTGCTTATACCCACCAAAAGGCATGCTCGGGTCCACGATATTGTGCGTGTTGACCCAGACGGTGCCGGCCTTGATCCGCGGCACGAGCCGATTGACTCTGCCCATGTCATTGCTCCAAATGCTGGCCGCAAGCCCATACGGTGTGTCATTGGCGAGCTGTATGGCTTCTGCCTCGGTGCGGAATCGTGCGGTCGCCACGACCGGGCCAAAAATCTCCTCGCGAGCAATGCGTGCATCCGGCTTCACATCCGCAAACACCGTGGGTTGGACGAAATATCCCGGGCCTGAACTAGCCGTTCCTCCCGTCACCACGCGTGCCCCTTCCTGCTTGCCGACCGCGACATAATTGGCGACCCGATCACGATGGCGCGCCGACACCATTGGGCCGATTTGCGTGTCACCGTCAAACCCCGAACCAACCTTCATCGCGCCTACCGCCGCGCCAAGCCCCTCGACGACACGATCGTAAATAGTGTCCTGGATATATATCCGCGACCCGGCCGTGCACACCTCACCTTGATTGAAGAAGCCTGCGTTGATTGCACCGTGGATCACCGCGTCCACATCGCAGTCATCCAGGATGACCATGGGCGATTTGCCGCCCAACTCCAGCGACACGCGCTTGACGCCATCCATCGCCACCTGACCGATGTGGCGTCCTACCGAGGTCGACCCGGTAAAAGTGATCTTGTCGATGTCCGGGTGCGAGATCAAAGCCTCGCCGGTCACCTCGCCACGTCCGGTAATTACATTGACAACGCCGGGCGGAAAGCCCACCTCAAGGGCCAACTCGGCCAGACGAATTGCCGTGAGCGGGGTTTCCTCCGCAGGCTTCAACACGACCGTGCAGCCCGCAGCGAGTGCCGGAGCAAGCTTCCAGATCGCCATCAATAATGGAAAATTCCACGGCACAATCGCCGCGACCACTCCAACTGGCTCGGCACGCGTGTAGGCGTGGTAATCGATGCCAGGTGGGTAGGGAACCGACAAGCTGAGCACGTCACCGGTAATCGTGGTGGCCAGGCCTGCCATGTAGCGCAGCCATTGACCTCCGGCGCCAACGAGCATCTGAGACGCGCCCAACGGGCGGCCGTTGCTTAGCGTCTCCAACCGCGCCAGCAGGTCCGCCTCCGCATCCACTCGATCGGCCAGTGCCAGAAGCAGCCGCTGCCGCGCCGCAGGCAACATTTCATGCCATTCAGGCGCGTTGAATGCAGCTCGCGCCGCCCGGACGGCAGCGTCCACTTGTTCCGGACCCGCCTCCACTTGCTGTGCAATCACTTCACCCGTGGCTGGGTCGTAAACGGGAATCCTGCCCACGCCCTCAGTGACGGGACGTCCATTCACAATCATGTGCTCGCGAATCAAGCCTAGTTCCGGGCGATCTGTTGCAACAGCCATGCGTTGTCTCCTATGCGGCTACTGGATTCCAGCATACCAATCCAAAGGGCAAAACCAAGCCCGAATAACGATGCAAAACACGCCAACCATGCACACCAGCGAGCAAATCGTTGCCTGTGCGCGCAACAGCGGAAAACATCGGCGACAGAACGGCGCACTGACACGAACGACGCTTGCAAATGAGCATGTCGACGTTATAGATCCAAAGCGAGGGTCGGCGTCAGAGCTCGCGAAACACATATTTGCATACAGTCATTCGCTGCACGCTCGGCGTCCGAAAGCACATAATCCCGGTGATCGGGGACGCCCTCAAGCACCCGTTGTGTGCAAGTGCCGCATTGGCCCTCGCGGCACGAAAAAGGCACGCTAAAACCGTTTTCTTCCAGTACCTCAAGCACGCTTTTATCGGCAGGGACATCCAGCGTGATGCCGCTACGCTTCAGAACGATTCTGAACAACTTGTCCGCCGACTCCTGGACGGTTGCCGATAACGGCGTAGCGCTGTCATCGCCCGCCAATTCGCTGTTGGGCGCGACGAAGGACTCAAATTTCACCATGCGGTCCAATCGTTCCAAGGCAGCCGCACGCACCCCATTCATCAATGGCTTGGGGCCGCAGCAGTAAACCTCTTCGCCATCTGTCACGGTATCCAGCACGGCACCCATATCCAGGTACTGGCCGCCGCTTTCTTCATCGAAATGCCAGGTCACCCGGCTCTCGTCCAACTCTCGCAAGGCTTCGTAAAACGCGGTTCGGGCTCGGTTTCGCGTCGTGTAAACAAGTCGCCACGGGCGCCCATGAGCGACACACCAGCGCACCATCGCCATGATGGGGGTGATCCCAATGCCACCGGCGATGAATACGTAGGCACCCGCTTTCGGGTCGAGTTCAAAATTATTGTGTAAGGAGGCCGACACCCGAGCACCGACAGCAAGACCTCTGTGCATGAACAGCGAGCCACCACGGCTATGCGGAACACGCAGCACGGCAACCACATAACGATCCCGCTCGCGATTATCGTTGATCAGCGAATAATGCCGCACAAGACCATTTGGCAGGTTGAATTCCAAATGGGCGCCTGGCATGAATTCAGGCAACAAGGCATCGCCAACGCCGCGCAGCTCAATGACAACAGTATCTTTGGCCTCAGCAACGACATCCGTAATTCTTAGATCAAGCATCTTTTGCACACCGTGGTAAACAGCCCGCGCGCCGAGATGTGCGGCTCCGCAAGAAGTCGGAAAATAATGCAAGCCCGTCCAGGCACAACCCGAGCAACCCCATGCGCCTATCTATCGAATGAAGAACGTGCAGGCGGCCCGCTCAGGCAACGGCCACTTTTGTTTGATTATTATTGCGCTCTTCATCAATCAGCTTGTTCAACGTCCAGCGGAAATGCGATAGCGCACCATCATTGGCAATCGCGCGGAACTGGAAATCCGGATCCCGATCCAGGATTTCCTGCTGATGCGTAATGATATGCAAGTCCTCGTGGAAACCTTCCCACATACTGTCGTATAGCGACAAGGTGACGTCATTGCGGTCCGGCCCAAACCGGTGCATATAATCGAAGAAAAAGTGACTTGTGCTATCCGTTTCCGGCGTCATGACCTGGATATTTTCAAACCAGTTGACTCCCGGCAGTTGTTTGCATGCCTCCTTATCGTGGTTTTTGGCCACCTCGGAGCCGACCGGAGCAAATCCGCTTTCAAGGAAGAAAACCCCAGGAATCTGCATTTGACTGGAATTCCAGCGATCGACAGGGTCATCACTTTCGACAACCTTGCGGACAAACGGTGCCAGTGGTGCATTCAAGTGCCAGCGCGTCCCTCGTACACCGCGATCATAACGATCCAGCGGTGTGACCTTGGATTGATAGGCGTATTTCTCGGTACCGCATAGCGTATGAGTATGCACCCATGCCATGTGGGTTACATCGCACAAATTGTCAACTACCAGAAGGTAGTTGGCTCCGTAATGCAGGTAACCCGGCTTGCCCGACCATGCCGGATCTTCAAGGTAAGGGAAATCAGGGACCTCGGATTCATCTGCCTTGGCCGGATCCCCCATCCAAATCCACGCAATATGCTGCTTCTCGACAATGGGATATCGTTTAACCTTCAAATTGGGTGGAATACGTTCCTGACCCGGGATCTCAATACATTTTCCGGTGTCATCATACTTGAGCCCGTGGTACATGCATCGGAGGCAATCACCCTCGCGACGACCATCGGAAAGTCGAGCCCCGCGATGTGCGCATTGGTCCTCAAGCGCCACAATTCTGCCGCTGTCACCGCGATACAGCACTACGGCTTTGTTGAGCAATCTGCGAGCAAGGAGTTTGTGATCAATCAGCTCGTAATCCCACGCCGCCATATACCAGCAATTTTCAAGAAACATTACATTAATCTCCCACCGCCTCGTCGCGTTATTGCGCTGGAACCAGAACCCGCATCACGTTCCGACCATTCATTCGACCCGAGAGGACACCCGCGCGTCATGAGTCCGTCATTGACCTTAGTCGAGCCACTACGCACGCGCAACCTTTCCGGGAGCCCCCAACGGGCTGCACTAGCCGCGCCATAAAGCGTCTCATGATTTCGTTCGCCGCCGCCCCATCCGGCACGTTCGCACGATAATTCAATAGGTTACATATGCTCCGGGAATGCCAATGCACATGCATCCGGCACTAGGTCCATGCACATGTTCGCTGCCGGGAAAGCTTTCATGCGCGGAGGATCAACCGCGCGCCTTTGGCATCGCGGTCGCGGGCAATCGAGCTCACAAGCACGGGTGCCGCCCGTTCGTGCAATGACGCCGCCACCGGGCGCATGTCAGGCGAGCCCATGCGGTCGGTCCGTCGATAGCTTGTGGTTCGATGATGGCGGCATAGCGGGCCGGTTTCACTGGCCGCAGCGCACCGCGCAGGTCGGCGGCGGAATGGCGTTCGACGTGGCCGCTGGCGATCGCGTCGCACAACATCGGACACAAAAAAGGCCAGAACCGTTGCGAATGCTAGGGTTCCCGGCCTTTGTCGGACTGCTTCAAATTGTGACGTGGTGGGTCGTCCGGGATTCGAACCCGGGACCAATAGATTAAAAGTCTACTGCTCTACCAACTGAGCTAACGACCCGACGCCGCACGAGAAACTTGGCTAAACCAGGCCAAGCCGCCGATTTTACGGGCTGTACCACGCGCGCACAAGCGAACGCGCACTTATGCGTAGCGCGTGGGGTCGGTCATGCCCGCTTCGCGGAAACCCTGGGCGCGCAACCGGCACGCATCACAATGGCCGCACGCACGACCTTCGTCGTCGGCCTGGTAGCAGCTGACCGTGGCCGAGAAGTCCACTCCCAGGCGTCGACCCTCGCGTGCGATGTCAGCCTTGCCCAGGTGCATCAACGGGGCGTGGATGCGGATGCCGGCACCTTGGACGCCGGCCTTGGTCGCGACGTTCGCCAGTTGCTCGAACGCCTCGATGAAGGCTGGGCGGCAGTCCGGGTAGCCCGAATAGTCGACCGCATTGACCCCACACCAAAGGTCGCTCGAACCCAGTACTTCGGCCCAACCCAGTGCGATCGACAACATGATCGTATTGCGCGCGGGCACATAGGTCACCGGAATGTCGTCGCTGTCGGGCGAATCGAGCGGCACGTCGATATCCGCCGTGAGCGCCGAGCCACCGATGCTGCGAAGGTCGATCGCAACCGTCTTGTGCTCGACCGCACCCAGCATGGCTGCAACACGCGCGGACGCCGCCAGCTCGGAGTTGTGGCGCTGGCCATAGGCCACGCTCAGCGCGTGAACCTGATAACCCTGCTCCCGCGCCAGCGCAATGGTGACGGCGGAATCCATGCCGCCGGATACCAACACGACGGCCTTGCGCAACGATTTTTCTGACATGAGTTGTTCCACTGTTATGACTAATATCCACCCGCGCACGCGCGTGGCGCGGCCATGGACGGCTGCGTCTTGATTCTTGCGATCAGGAACGATCGCCCAAATTACTTTCCTGGGGCATCGTTCCACAGCAGCTTGTGCAGTTGCATCTGGAAGCGCACCGGCAGCTTGTCGGCGATGATCCACTCGGCCAGATCGCGTGGTTGCAGCGCCCCGTGCACGGGCGAGAACAGCACCATGCAACGCTTGGCCAGCGCATGTTCGGCCAGCATCGTGCACGCCCATTCGTAATCGCCGCGGCTGGCGAGGACGATCTTGATCTGGTCGTGCGGCAGCAGATGGTCCAGGTTCGACCACAGGTTGCGCTGGCTCTCACCGGAGCCTGGAGCCTTAAGATCCATCACCTTGCACACGCGCGGATCGACCGCCGACACATCGAGCGCGCCCGAGGTTTCCAACGACACCTCGTAGCCGGCGTCGCACAGCTTGCGCAGCAGGATCAGGCAGCGCTTTTGCGCCAGTGGCTCACCGCCGGTGACGCATACGTGCTTTGCGCCATGGGTGGCGACCTCGGCCAGGATGTCGTCGATCGCATGCCAGTCGCCGCCATGAAACGAGTATTCGGTATCGCACCACACGCAACGCAAGGGGCAGCCAGTGAGACGCACAAACACAGTGCGCCAGCCGATGGCGTCGGCCTCGCCCTGGATCGAGTGGAAGATTTCGGTAATGCGCAGCCGCTCGGCAACCGTCGCATCGGGCGTAGGCGAGCCCACGCGTGCCTCATCGCCGACCATCGCCAGGCCTCAGCTGCCGGACTGGGATTGCAGGCGCTGCAGGCGCTCCTGCGCCAGGCTTGCCGAGTCCGAACCGGGATACTTGGCGACGACCTGCATCAACGTAGCCTTGGCCGCCGCAGTCTGCTTCAACTCGATCTGGCAGTAGCCGACCTTGAGCAGTGCATCGGGCAGCTTGTCGCTGTTCGGAAACTGGTCGACCAGTTGCTTGAACGCATCCAGCGCCACCGAATAATTGGTGGTCACGAAATACGATTGCCCCAGCCAGTACCAGGCGTTGGGTACCAGCGCGTGATTCGGGTATTGCTGGATGAAACTGCGAAACTCGCGCGAGGCCACCACGTAATTGCCTGCGCGGATCGACTGAAACGCGGTGTCATACGCCGCTTGGGCTGCGACCGGGTCGCCATCACCGCTGCTGGAAGCCGTGGAGGCCGTGGCAGGCTGGCTCGACGTGCTGACACTTGTTGCCACCGTAGACGTCGCTGCCGGATTGGCAGATGACTCCTGCGGGTTGGCCGCACTACCAGCCTCGAGGCGCGCGAGGCGGCCGTCGAGATCGGCGTACTGGACCTTGTTCTTGTCGTTGAGTTCCTGCAGTTGGTGCTGCAACTCTTCGATCTGTCCCTGCATCTGGCGCATCTGCGCGCTCAGCTCCTGGATCTGGTTGACCAGGCCGGTACCGTTCTGGTCGCGACTTTGCGCCTGCTGCTCCAGCCGCGTGACGCGGTCGGCGAGACTTAACCGGGAGTCCTGAGCAAGTGCAGGAAGCGCGAACAGCACGGCGGACGCGATTGCGCCCGCCATGCTGAGCCTGGCAGTAAAACTCTTAGCCAGTCGCTTCATCCTTACTGCGCCGTGTAGACGATCTCGACGCGGCGATTCTTGCTCCAGCAGTCTTCGTTATGCTGACGACATACCGGCTTTTCTTTGCCGTAGCTGATCACTGTCAGCTGGCTGGTCGAAGCACCGTTGGCCTGCAGCGCGCTCGACACGGCGTTACCGCGACGCTCGCCCAGACCCAGGTTGTACTCGCGCGTACCGCGCTCGTCGGTGTTGCCTTCCAGACGCAGTTGGGCAGACGGACGGTCCTGCAGGTACTTCGCGTGGCATCCCATGATCTGCTGGAATTCCGGCTTGATCTCGGACTTGTCGAAATCAAAATACACGACGCGCTGACGCAGGCAGGCATCGGTATCGAGATCGGCGGGGGTGTACTTACCATCGGACACGGGAGTTGCCGGCGGCGGCGGCGCAGTCTGTTCCACCGGCGGCTGCGGCTTGACTTCCTGTTTCTTGCTGCAAGCAGCCGCGCCTACACAGAGCAGGGCGACCAGGGCGATGCGAACGGTCTTATTCATGGTGACGTTCCTTATACGAGTTGAGTTCCGACAAACAGATGACGTTGGGGGCTTACAAAACAAATACCGCCGGTTGACCGGCTGTTATAGTGACATCTGAAAGATCGACGATGCGTGATGCTGCATGCCGCTTTGACTGGCGAGGCCGCGACGAGCGCGTCTCCGCCGGAAACCGAAACGCACCAATGGCGCTGTTCGGGCCCGCTCCCTGGGCAACATGCCGCCGCACACTTTGTGCACGACAGCATGGAAATTCATGGCTCCCGATATGGCCCCCAGGCAGGTTCCTGGACATTGCCTTCGGCGAGCTTGAGGCGCTCTCGGACCATCCCGTCGCTGGATACGGAATACAACACGCCACGGCTACCTTCGGTTGCGGAGTAAAGCAGCATGCTTGCGTTGGGGGCGAAGCTGACTGAGTCGTCCAACGGACCAGGCGAAATAAAGCGCTGTTGCCCGCCAAGGGTCTGATCCTGAATGACGATACGATACACGTTCCCGCTGCCCTGCACCATCGCGACTTGCTTGCCGTCGTAGCCCACCGAAACCTTGGCGTTGTAATTCCCCTGGAAGGTGATTCGCTGTGGGGTGCCACCCGCTGCCGCGACCTGGTAGATCTGCGGCCGGCCGGACCGATCCGAGGTGAAATAGATGCTCTGGCCGTCGGGCGTCCACATCGGCTCGGTATCGATTGCCAGGCTGTTGGTCAGGCGCGTTGCCTGATGGGAGGCCAGGTCGATCACGAAAATTTCGGGATTGCCAACGTAGGACAACGACACCGCCAGCTTCTTGCCGTCCGGCGACCAGGACGGAGCGCCGTTGATGCCCTTGCGCGCGGAGACGAGCTGGCGCGCACCGGTGAGAATGTTCTGGATGCGGATCGAGGAATTGCCATCCTCAAACGAGACATAAGCGATGCTGGACCCATCCGGCGACCACGACGGCGACAGCAGCGACTCGCGCGAGCGCACCGCCACCTGCGGGTTGAAGCCGTCCGAGTCGGCCACGATCAGCGAGTAGGTCGTGTTGTTGCCCAGGCCCACCGCAGTGACATATGCGATCCGGGTCCAGAACGCACCACGCACGCCGGTGATCTTCTCGTAGATTTTGTCGGCCATTCGGTGGCCCACACTGCGCAGGTCGGCAAGCGGCGTGCTGAAGGTGCCACCAAGCAACTCCTGCTGCTTATTGACGTCCCACAGTTCGTAAGTGACGTTGAGCGTGCCATTGCCGGCATCGTTGATCCTCCCGACCACGATGTAATCCTGCTTGAGCAGACGCCAGGTGGCGAACTTGATCTCCGAGCCCTGTGATGGAGCCTCCACGATGTCGCTCTTGGCCAGCGAACGGAACTTGCCCGAGCGGTTGAAGTCATTGCTCATCACCGCAGCCACATCGGTCGACAGCGGCGTGCCCCCTTGCTGGGCGAACGGCACGACCACGATCGGCGTAGCCGTCTTGACGCCACCCACGATGTCGATCGTCAGCGGCGACTGGGCGGCCACAGGGCCGACGAAAAATGCCGCCACGGCCAGCAGGATGACGGCGAAATTTGAGCTGAATTTGCGCATGGGTTTGATCATTGCGGCCTGAAGGCGAAGGTGAGGTTGCGTTGAAACACTTTCTCAAAACCTTTGTACGGCAAGGTTTTGGTTCGCAGCACCGCATTCTCGACTGAGCGTCTGCCAGCTTCGTCGTAGGGGCAACTGGGGTCTACATTGGCGCTCAGGACGTCGCCACCCGGTGATTGCAAGATGTGAACTTCGCACGGAACATCCGGCATGTTATCTGGCCGCAGCCAGTTGGGGATGACCGCATTCTGAATGGCCGCTTTGTATTCGCTGCTCAGATCGCTGTCCAAACTGTTGTTGCCGGTCTGCAACTGGCTCGCCTTGGGCACATCGGAGCGGGCGTTGTCCTGGGCGTTTTTCAAGTCTTCCATTTGCTGCTTGGCCTGTTTGGCCTTGCTGTCCAGCTGTTTGGTTTGGGCCGATGCCGCATCCATCTTGGCAAACAGTGCGTCGATCTTCTTCTTTTCCTCGGTCTTCTTCTTGGCCGCCTCGGCGTTCAGCTCGGACTGGCGCTGGCGCTCTTTTTCCTCCTGCACCTTCTTGGCCTCGTCGGCCTTCAACGCGGCATCGTCGACCACGCGCTCCTGATCGACCGTATCGGGATGCTTCGGCGGCGGCGGCAGCTGACTGATCGCGGGCTTTTCCGGCGGCGGTGGCGTAGGCGGTGTCACGCTGGGCGGCGGCGGCACCGTGTTGGGCACCGGCTTGGCCTTGACCGCCTTCGGCGGTGGGCTGCCGGTGGGTCCGATCAGGGTGGCCTCGATGATTGGACCCTTCAGTTGTAGGGGTGTGGAGCAGGTAATCGGGTTCATCCACGCCGGCAGATGCAGCGCATTGAAGAAATTTTCATAAGTCGAGCACGGCAGTACCGCGAGGAACAGGAACCCCACGATGCCGATGTGCAGGACGGCGGATAGTACGACCGCCTTCGGCGTCGCCCTACTTTCGTCCATGCGACGTGCTCTTGCCCTGATCGTCCGCGGGGCCGGGCTGGCCCATCAGGCCGACCTTGGCTACGCCGGCTGACTGCAGGTCCGCCAGCACCTTGAATACACCGCCGTAAGAGCCGCGCTCGTCGCCGCCGACCAGCACGTTGACCTGGGGGTTCTCGCGCACGAAGGCGCCCACTTTGAGCTTGAGCGTGTCCTCGTCGACCAGCTCCCTCTTCGCCCCGCTCAGCGTGAGATAGAGCTGGCCATCCTGCAGTACCGAGACCAGCACCGGGTCTTTTTTCTGTTGTAGCGACTTGGCATCGGATTGTGGCAACTGCACGTCGACGCTGTTGTTGAGCATCGGCGTGGTGACCATGAAAATGATCAACAGCACCAGCATCACGTCGATGTACGGCACCACGTTGATCTCGGATTTGAGTTTGTAACGCTTTTGGCGCTTCTGGCGCCCGGAGGTTCGCATGGCTGCTGCTCCGCTCAGGCTACGTCGTCGGTCTGGATCTGCCGCTGCAGGACGGAGGAGAACTCCTCCTGGAATACGTCGTAGCGCGACGCGATGCGCTCGACCTTGGTGGCATAACGGTTGTAGGCCCATTGCGCCGGAATGGCCGCGAACAGGCCCATGGCGGTGGCGATCAGCGCCTCGGAAATGTGTGGCGCGACCACCGCGATGGTCACGTCCTTCATATCACCCAGTCCCTGGAACGCGCCCATGATGCCCCACACGGTGCCGAACAAGCCCACGTACGGGCTGATCGAACCAACGTTGGCGAGAAACTCCAGGTTGCTCTCGAGCAGGCCGATCTCGCGCGTACCGGCCACTTGCATGGCACGCTCGGAGCCTTCGATTGCCGCGCGCGGATCATGCGTCTTGCGCTGGCGCTGGCGGGCGAACTCGCGGAAGCCGGATTCAAAGATATTTTCGATGCCACCGCTGCCGCCTTCGCCGTTGCTGACCTCGCGAAACAGCTGCGCCAGGTCGCCACCGGACCAGAAGCGTTCCTCGAACGCCTCGGCATCTTCCAGCGCCGCGCGGGTCTGGGTGTACTTGCGGATGATGATCACCCACGACAGGAACGAGAACACCAGGAGAATAAGCAGCACCAGCTGCACCGGCACGCTCGACTCCGCCACCAGCGTGAAAACGTTCAGTCCACCATTCATTGCTTGCAAGTTCTCCGCCGGTTCGGCTGGGGTTGATCTAAGGTACGGATTGCGGGATCAGCTCGGTCGGTATCGGCGCCGGCCGCATACGCGCAAGGTCCACGCAAGCCACCCGCACGCTGGCGCGAATCAGACAACTACCGTCCGCTTTCGTGACCGCCTGGGCGAACAGGATACTGGCAGCGCGCCATTGTTTGACTTCAACCGTTACCGACAGTTCATCATCCAGCAGGCCTGGCTTGAGGAAATCGATCTGCATGTCGCGCACCATGAAGGCCAACCCGGTGGCTTGCTTGAACGCCATCTGGTCGACGCCGAGCGCGCGCATCCACTCGGAGCGGGCGCGCTCCATGAAACGCAGATAACCAGCGTGATAGACCACCCCGCCAGCATCGGTGTCTTCCCAGTAGACCCGCACGGGCCAGCGGAAGGGTTTCACAAGCGGCTCAGGCATGGTCGGCGTCCGCACTGAAAAGGTCGGTCACCGGCGTTTGGCGCGATGGCGGCACCAACCCGAGGTAACGCCAGCCCTTGTTGCTGATCATGCGGCCGCGGGCGGTGCGCACCAGGTAGCCCTGCTGGATCAGGTACGGCTCGACCACGTCCTCCAGCGTGCCGCGATCCTCGCTCAGGGCGGCGGCGAGCGATTCCACGCCGACCGGGCCGCCGTCGAAGTTCTCCACGATCAGTCCGAGCAGGCGCCGGTCCAGCTCGTCGAAACCCTCGGGGTCGATCTTCAGCATGTCCAGCGCGGCTTGCGCCACGACCAGTGTGATCTCGCCGTCCGCGCGCACTTCAGCGTAGTCGCGGACCCGGCGCAGCAAGCGGTTGGCAATCCGCGGCGTGCCACGCGAACGGCGCGCAATCTCCTGTGCCCCTTCCGGTGCACACACGATGCCCAGGATGCGCGCCGCACGACGCACGATCGCGGTAAGTTCTTCGGCGGTATAGAACTCCAGTCGTTGCACAATGCCGAAGCGGTCGCGTAGCGGGGCGGTAAGCATGCCGGCGCGGGTGGTCGCACCGATCAGCGTGAACGGCGGCAGGTCCAGCTTGATCGAGCGTGCGGCCGGGCCTTCGCCGATCATGATGTCGATCTGGAAATCTTCCATCGCCGGATACAGCACTTCCTCGACCACCGGCGACAGACGATGGATCTCGTCGACGAACAGCACGTCGTTCGCTTCAAGGTTGGTCAGCAGCGCGGCAAGGTCGCCGGCGCGCTCCAATACAGGCCCGGAAGTGGAGCGCAGGTTCACGCCAAGCTCGTTGGCGATCACGTGAGACAGCGTGGTCTTGCCCAGTCCGGGCGGACCGAAGATCAGCACATGATCCAGCGCACCGCCGCGCTTCCTCGCCGCCTCGATGTAGATCGACAGCTGCTCGCGCACTGCCTGCTGACCGAGATACTCCGACAGCCGCTTGGGCCGAATGGTGGCTTCCAGCGTGTCGTCATCGAGTTGGGCGGCGGCGGTGATGATGCGGGGTTCGGTCATGTGAGCCGGAAATCGGAAATGAGGAGTCGAGAATCGGAAAACTTCCAACTCGGACCGATTCTACTATCCCCTATTCGCGATTCCCCATTCCCCGCATTTCAGATCTCCACCTGCGCCCCCAGCTCGATCAACCGGTTGCCGGGGATCTGGAAGAACGCGGTGGCAGGCAGTGCGTTGCGAGCCATGAAGGCAAACAGCTTGTCGCGCCAGCGCGCCATGCCGGGGCGGCGCTCTTTGGAGACGATGCTTTCGCGCGACAGGAAGAAGGTGGTGTCCATCATGTCGAACATGACGCCTTCGCTCTGGCAATGCGCCAGTGCCAGCGGAATATTCGGGTCCTCGGCAAAGCCGAAGCGCAGTTCCAGCGCGTAGAAGTCGTCGCTCGACGGGCTCAGCTCGCTGAGCTGGATGCGCTCGTCAGCATCGGCCACCGGCGTTTCAAGGATCGCCACGGTCAGCAACACATTGCGCTCGTGCAGCACCTTGTTGTGCTTGAGGTTGTGCAGCAGCGCGTGCGGCACGGCGTTGATGTTGGCGGTGAGGAACACCGCGGTGCCAGGCACGCGGATCGGTGGATGTTCTGCCATGTTCTCGATAAACGGGGCGAGCGCCAGGCCGCCCTGCTTGATCTCGCGCACGACCAGTTCGCGGCCGCGACGCCAGGTGGTCATCACGGTGAACAGCACCAGGCCAAGCACCAGCGGGAACCAGCCGCCGTCGGGAATTTTCAGCGTGTTGGCGCCGAAGTAACTCAGATCCACGACCAGCAGAAGCAACGCGACCGCGATCACCGTCATACGGCTCCATTGCCACATGCGACGCGCCACGATCATCGTAAGGACGGTGTCGATCGCCATGGTCCCAGTCACGGCAATGCCGTAGGCACCGGCCAGCGCGTTGGACGAACCGAAGCCGATCACCGTGGCAAGTACTGCCACCATCAGCGCGCGGTTGACCCACGGCAGAAAGATCTGCCCAATTGCCTCGCGCGAGGTGTGCACCACCTGCATGCGCGGCAGGAAGCCCAATTGGATCGCCTGGCGGGTCACGGTAAAGGCGCCGGAGATCACCGCTTGCGACGCGATCACGGTTGCCGCCGTGGCCAGCCCGATCATCGGATACAGGCCCCACGACGGCACCGAGTTGTAGAACGGGTTGGCGATCGCGTCCGGATGGACCAACAGCAGGCCGCCCTGACCGTAGTAGTTGAGCAGCAGCGCTGGCATCACGAAACCAAACCACGCCGCGCGTATCGGATAACGACCGAAATGGCCCATATCGGTATAAAGCGCTTCGGCACCGGTCACGCACAACACCACCGAACCGAGCGCCAGGATCGAGGTCTTGCCGTGGGTCAGGAAAAAATGCACGGCATGCCACGGATTGAGTGCACGCAGCACGCCCGGTGCCTGGATGATGTTGTGGATACCGATCACCGCCAGCGCCAGGAACCACAGCACCATGATCGGTCCGAACAGGACGCCGATCCTGGCCGTGCCACGACGCTGCAGCCAGAACAATCCCAGCAGGACCACCACCGTGATCGGTACCACGTAATGCGACAACCCAGGAGCGGCCACCTGCAATCCCTCCACCGCGGAAAGCACCGAAATCGAGGGCGTGATCACGCCATCACCGAAGAACAGCGCCGCACCCAACAACGCCATCAACATGATCACTCGCCGCGCCCGCACCGACTTGCCCGCGGCACGCTGGGCCAGGGTCATCAAGGCCATGATGCCGCCTTCGCCCTTGTTGTCCGCGCGCATCACCAGGCTGACGTATTTCACCGCCACCACGATGATCAACGACCAGGTGATCAGCGACAGGATGCCCAACACCGTGCTCGGCAGCGCGTGCAGGCCGTGCTCGGGCAGGAAGGTCTCGTGCATCGTGTACAGCGGGCTGGTGCCGATATCGCCGAATACCACCCCGATAGCACCCAGGATCAGCGTCGACTTGGCGCCACGACTATTGTCGGTGGCGCTGGCGGCGGAAGATCCCACCGGGCCCTGCTGTTGTTCACTCATGGAGATCCTGGCGGCCTAATTGCCCAACGCAGCGCGCAGCGCCTTGCGGATGATGGTTTCGGCGCCGTCGCCTTCGGCGGCAACTTTCTGCACCAGCCGGCTTACTTCGGCAGGCTTGTAGCCCAGTTGCTGCAGCGCCACGCTGGCTTCGCCGGCAGCGTCCAGCGGCGCCGCGGCACCGTGCACGGACGCACCGGGAATGGCAGACATGCCGTCGAGGCGGTCGCGCAACTCCACCACGATACGTTCGGCAGTCTTCTTTCCAATGCCGGGAATTTTGGTCATGGCGACGACGTCGCCAGCCTGAACCAGTCGTGCAAAATGATCGGTGGAAACACCCGAAAGCACGGCCAGTGCGATCTTCGCGCCGATTCCGCTGACCTTGAGCAGGTTGCGGAACAGCGTCCGCTCGCTCTCGCGCAGGAAACCATACAGGGTGTCACTGTCTTCTTTCACCGCGTGATGAGTGAGCAGAATCACTTCGGTACCGAGGCCAGGCAGGTCGTAGATCGTCGACATCGGCGCCTCGACCTCGTAGCCGACACCGGCCACTTCGATCAACAGCGAAGGTGGATGTTTGGAAACCAGGAGGCCGCGCAGTCGTCCGATCATCGTCGACGCCTCCAGGCGGTCCGCGGAATACCGACCCGAGCCAGGCTGGCGCGGGTGTGGGCGTGGGTCACCGCAATCGCCAGCGCGTCGGCGGCATCAGCCTGCAGCGGCCCCTTCAGGCCAAGCAGTACGCCGATCATGTGCTGAACCTGGGTCTTGTCGCTGCGGCCATTACCGACCACGGACTGCTTGACTTCGGTTGCCGCATATTCGTGCACCACGATCCCCCGACTTACCACCGCGCAGATCGCGGCGCCCCGTGCCTGCCCCAGCTTGAGCGCCGAATCCGGATTGCGCGCCATGAATACACGCTCAATCCCGCACTCAGCCGGCTGATGCGCGGCGATGATGTCACACAGTTCGTCAAAGATGCGTTTCAGCCGCAACGGAAAAGTTGCCTCGCCGGCGATTGCCAGCGCGCCATGAAACACGTGAACCAGCTTGCCCTTGTCGTCCACATCGATAATGCCCACGCCGGTGCGCTGGCTGCCGGGATCGATACCGATGATTCTCACTGAACGGGAACCGGAAATCTGCAGACGGGAATCGGTCGATGCATCTGGCGCTGTCCCATCCCCCATGCTCCACTCCCCATTCCCTGCCTTGCTGCTAGTCATCGGCTGGCAGCAAGGCGTTGTGAGACACCTCGCTCACGTCATCCAGCGAGTCGAGTTTATCGAGCAGATCGTGCAGGGGTTCGAGCGCCTCTCCTGGCACTTCGACCCGATTGTTTGGGCGCATCACCACGCCCGCATGTTCGGCATTCAGGCCAGCATCGATCAGCGCCTGCTGCACCGCTTCGAAATTCTCCGGTGCACACAGCACCACGCTTTCGCCATGCTCGTTGATCACGTCATCGGCGCCGGCTTCGAGCGCCGAATCCAGCACGAATTCCTCGGCGCTGGCCTCGTCATCGGTGGCAAACACCAATTCCCCACAGTGGGTGAACTGGAACGCCACCGAGCCTGAGGTGCCCAGATTGCCGCCGTGCTTGGACAGCGCGAAGCGCACTTCGGCCACGGTGCGGGTGGGATTGTCGGTGAAACAATCGATGATCAGCGCGATACCGGCTGGGCCGTAGCCTTCGTAGCGCAGCTCCTGCATGTCCGCGCCGCCGTCGACACCGGAACCGCGCTTGATCGCACGCTCGATGGTGTCCCGAGTCATATTTGCCGATAACGCCTTCTCGACCGCCGTGCGCAAACGCGGATTGCCGGCTGGGTCGGCTACGCCAGCACGGGTGGCCACGGTGATTTCGCGGATCAGCTTGGTGAACACCTTGGCGCGCTTGGCGTCCTCGACATTCTTGCGACCTTCGATGGACGGACCCCTACCCATGGCGATTCCTGCGCGACGCGATTGGACAAGCCGCTGATTTTACCTGAAACCGACCGGCGTGCCGGTGGCGGCACCGCAGCAGCTCAGTGTGAGGCGGCCGGGAAACGCCCGGTGTGCAGGAACCCTGCAGTCAGCCGCGCCACTTCCGGCGAAAACAGCAGACTGGTGTGGCTGGACTCCACCACGCAATGGTCGGCAAGCCCCGGCAAGCGGGTTTCCTCCACCGCTACCGTGCCATCGTGATCGCCCTCCAAATGGCCGAGTACGGCGCCCAGCCCAACCGGCATGCGGCCAGCAATCATGCCGACCTCGCGCGCGCCGTCCCAGCATTCGAAACCCTGCTCGATCAGCTGCCGGTTGTGGCCCAACAGAATCTCGGCGCCACGGCCCCAGCTCGCCATGCCGCGCGCCGTCGCGCTGCCGCGCAGCGGCGAACCGAGGCAAACGATGCGTCCTTGCGGCAAGCTGACGGTGCCATCGCACGCACGCAGCGCCAGCAGACCGCCCAGGCTGTGCCCGACCAGATGCACGGCATCGGCCTCGTCTGCAAGTCCGGTCATCCGCGCGTGCAGGCGGTCAAGGATGCGTTGTTCGCTGGCTGCCACGCTGAGGTAGTCGAAGCGGTGCACGCGGAACCCCGCTTCCATCAGGCGACGGTGCAGCATGGACAGCGCGAAACCGCGCATCCACAGGCCATGCAGCAGGATTACATGCTCAGACATGGTGGAACCCGGGCTGGAACGACACGAAAAAGATGGCGGCGCTCCGCCGCTGGATTCCACCGCCACCGAAGCGGCCACGCAACCGTCACGGCGACCCGATGCGATCGCGACTGTTGCGCGCGTTCAGCCGGAAACGACGTCATCTGCCACCCGCACATGCAACTCTTTCAACTGCGCGGCGGCGATCGGCGAAGGTGCGTCGGTCATCAGATCCTGCGCACTAGTGGTCTTGGGGAAGGCGATTACGTCGCGGATGGACTCGGTGCCGGCCATCAACGCGGCGATGCGATCGATACCGAACGCAATGCCGCCATGTGGCGGCGCACCGAATTTGAGCGCCTTCAGCAGAAAACCGAATTTTGCCTCGGCCTCCACGGCACTGATGCCGAGCAGCTCGAACACCGCGCTCTGCATGTCGGGCCGGTGGATACGGATCGAACCGCCGCCGATCTCGTTGCCATTGAGCACCATGTCGTAACCGCGACTCACCGCCGTGGCGGCGTGTGCGCGCAAGTCGGCGATGTCGTCGATCTTCGGTGCGGTGAACGGGTGATGCAGAGCCACGTAGCGCTGTGCTTCCGCGTCGAACTCGAACATCGGGAAATCAGTGACCCACAGCGGCTTCCAGACGTCCTCGACCAGCCCGAGGTCCTTGGCGACCTTCAGGCGTACCGCACCCATGAAATCGCTGACTGTCTTCCACGCGCCAGCGCCGAAAAACACGATGTCACCGGCCTGTGCCGCGGTGGCGCCAAGCACGCCTTCCAGCGCCGCATCATCCAGGAATTTCGCTACCGGCGAGCTGATCCCTTCGCGCCCCTTCGCCGGATCCTCGACCTTCATCCAGGCCAGACCCTTGGCGCCGTAGCGCGAGGCATATTCGGTCAGGACGTCGATGTCCTTGCGCGACAGTGCAGCGCCGCCCGGCACCCGCAGCGCCGCCACCCGGCCAGCCGGATCGTTGGCCGGCCCGGCGAATACCTTGAATTCGATGTGCTGCACCAGCTCGGCAATATCGACCAGTTCCAGCGCGATACGCAGGTCCGGCTTGTCCGAACCGAAACGTCGCATCGCCTCCATCCAGGTCATGCGCGGGAAGCTGGCGTCGAGCTCCACTTGCTGCACTTCGCGGAACACATGGCGGATCAGATCCTCCACGAAATCCTGCACATCCTTTTCCTCGACGAAGGCGAATTCCATGTCGAGCTGAGTGAATTCCGGCTGACGATCCGCGCGCAGGTCCTCATCGCGGAAGCAGCGCGCGATCTGATAATAACGGTCGAAGCCGGCCACCATCAGGATCTGCTTGAACAGCTGCGGCGACTGCGGCAACGCGTAGAACTGGCCCGGATGCACGCGGCTGGGCACCAGGTAGTCGCGCGCACCCTCCGGGGTGGCTTTGGTCAGGATCGGCGTCTCCACATCCTGGAAATCGCGCTCGTCCAGATAGCGGCGCAGCGTCTGCACCAGACGGGTCCGCTTGCGCATCATCGCCTGCATCTCGGGACGGCGCAGGTCGAGGTAGCGGTAGGTCATCCGCATGTCGTCGTTCGGATTCTCGTGCAAGGCGAACGGCAGATCCTTCGCCTCGTTGAGGATTTCCACCGTGTCGGCCAGCAGCTCGACCGTACCGGTCTTCAGCTTGTCGTTCGCCGACAGCCGGCGTCGCAGCGTGCCGGTAACGCGCAGGCAATATTCGTTGCCGATCTCGCCAGCGAGCGCGAAAGCCGCAGCATTCTCGCGCTCGATTACCACCTGGGCCAGACCCTCATGGTCACGCAGGTCGACAAAAGCCACATGCGCCTGCAGACGGATCTTGTTGACCCAGCCACACAGGGTCACGGTCTGGTCGATCAAGGTCTCGTCGATGAGGCCGCAGTAGTGCGTGCGCATGCGCTGAAAGCTCCGGGCCGCAAGGCGGCGTGAACGGGTGACAAGACCCGGAAGTTTAGCATTGCCGCCGCGTCGGCGAGTCGCAAATGCGCGTCGGAACACTCAACGCGCTCGCCCTGGCGCAAGCGAACGGTCGCAGTTACCCGTAGCGACCGACCACAAACTGGCTCGGCAACGATGATCGACCACATGCCCACATGGTTCCGGCCGCGCTGCAGCCCACGGTGCAGCGCGGCCGGAACCGATACGCCCATGCTCAAACTGGTTCGTGGAACCTCGCCGCCCGACAGCAGGACAACCCAACCGCGTGGCTCAGTCGCCGGTGGCGGCGGCTTTGGTGGATGCCGTCGCAGGCGCGGGCGATGGAGCGGGCGCCTCGGCCGGTTTGCTTTCCGGCGCGGCTTTGGTCGCCTCACCACCGGTGGCATCGGCCAGATGGTGCTTCTTTTCACCTTCCTTCTTGAAATCCGTCTCGTACCAGCCGCTGCCGGCCAACCGGAACGATGGCGCACTGACCCGTCGCCGCAATTTTTCGGCCTCGCAGGCGGGACAGACCGTGGGGTCCGCATCGGACAACTTCTGCAGATGATCGAAGCGATGGCCACAATCGGTGCATTCAAATTCATAGATGGGCATGGGTATTCCTTGAAGTCTCCGGCCATCCCCTGGATAGCCAGAACGCATTATCTGGCCGATGGAGCCAAATTCAATGCAGATCACCCCACGGCGGTACCCACTTCCAGGGCGTACCACTGCGTGGCGGCGCACCCGCCGTAAGGCTGCATAACGCTTGGCGACGTGACATCGCGCGCAATGGCCGGAAAAGCTTCCGCCATCGGCAAGGCTACACCGCAGGGCGATGCGCCGGCCCAGCGATGGGCCGGACGGCGTAATCATGGCAGATACATGTGAAAGAGGTGCCGGTTGGTACGCCCGCGTCCCGGGCAAGAAAGGCCATGTCAGCGCGGCGCGGCTCAATTTCAAATCGGCCGCTCAGGAGAAACTGGCAAGGAACGTCACGTCGTCGATCAAACCGACTTCCTGAGTCGCGGCGATCACTCTTCGACGAAAGCTGGCAGACTTGAATGTCGAATCCAAATCGGAGCACCTCATGAACATTCGCATCCCGCACCTCTTGACCGGACTCTGCGCGCTGTGGCTGATCGTTTTGCCGGCGTCTGCCAGTGAACCGGGCAACATGATGAAGATGACCACCACCACCAACATGAACATGGCCGGTTTGCCGTCGATGGGTCCCATGAAACATTCGATGAATGTGTGTACATCGGCACAGAAGCCCGACCCGGCGCAAATGATGAAAGGCCAAAAAGACTGCAAAGTGAGCAACTACCAGCAGGTCGGCGACACCATCAGTTATCACATGGAGTGCGCCGGGCAAATGCAGATGAGCGGTGACGGGAAGATCCAGATGCTGCCCGACAGCGGCATCCACGGCACAATCAACGTGACCGGCAACGCCGGTGGCCAGTCGATGACGATGGACATGGTTTTCGAAGGGCAGCGAATCGGCGCATGTGATTACACGCCGCCGAAGTCCATCGACTGAACGACGCGCCAGGAGCGGCTTGGCCGACGCGTTGCCCAGGCTCGCGGCAATTTGCGCGTAGGAGCGCTTGTCTGCCGGGCATGATGTGCTGGCGAGGGGTCGGCGCTGCTTCAACCGACGCAGGTGCACCGGACACGCCCGAGGCGCAAACCCGGCTTGAAGTGATGGATCACCACTTCAAGGACATCAAGTTCTGAGGTGCCGCCGAAGCGATCCTGGTGAACCCGAAAACCGGATAGCTGGAGAGCGCCGATGATCGCAGCCGCACTGCCGACCAGTGAGAGTTCCCTTATTCGCGGTGCGAGATCCACCGCTGGTGGCATGACGGGCGAGGCACAACGACGCGTGCTGTTGTTACAGTGAGCCCTTGCCGATACACCTGAGGTTCGCTTTTATTCCCATGCTCCGTACGTTACGCCCGATTGCCTCATTGCTCGTCGGCACCGCACTACTGCTGCTCGGCGTGGGCTTGCTCAATACGCTGATTCCACTGCGCGGGGACACCTACGGGTATTCGAACACCCTGCTCGGCGGCCTCACCTCGGCCTACTACGCCGGCTATCTGGTGGGCACGTTCGCGATACCGCCGTTGGTGCACCGCATCGGCTATATCCGCACCTTTGCGTTCTGCACCGTCTGCGTGGCCTGCGTGGTGTTGCTGCACGCACTCAGCCACAACCCGCTGCTGTGGCTGCTGTTGCGCCTGCTGGCCGGCGTCGTGCTGGTCGGGCTGTACATGCTGATCGAAAGCTGGTTGAACGCCAGCGCACAGCCGGCGCAACGCGGCGGCGTGTTTGCCGCCTACATGGTGGTGAATCTGGGCGCGCTGGCGCTGGCGCAACAACTGCTGCGCATCGACGGCGAACCCTTCGTGCTGTTTACCGTGGTCGCACTGCTGATCTGCGCCGCCACGTTGCCGGTGGTCGTGACACAACTGGCCCAGCCGGTATTGCAACCGGCACCACGGCTGCGCCTGAGCAGATTGTTCGCCGCCGCGCCCAGCGCCGGTGTCGGAGCCCTATTGTCGGGCCTGGGGATGGGCGCGTTCTGGGGGCTGTTGCCGGTCTACGTCAAAGGCACCGGCTTCCAGGCATCGGAAGTTGGCACCTATATGAGCGTGGCCATCGTGGGCGGCGCCTTGCTCCAATGGCCGCTCGGCCGATTGTCTGACCGCCACGACCGACGCATCACGCTGGCCCTGGTGTGCGCGGCGGCCTCTGCGTTGGCGATGCTTGCGCCGTTCCTCGCTGGGTTGCGCATGGCCTCGCTGGCCATGATTTTCCTGTATGGCGGCATGGCTTTCGCCGTGTACCCGATCGTGGTCGCGCACCTGGTCGATCACTTGCCACCGGAGGATTTGATGTCGGCCAGCAGCAGCGTGCTGCTGCTCTATGGCTTCGGCTCTGCGCTGGGTCCGTTGATCGCCGGTATCTTGATGTCGGCAACCGGCCCGTGGTCGCTGTTCGGCTGGTTCGCGCTGGTGCATGGCGCCATCGCGGCGTATGCGGGATACCGCTACCAGACCTTCCGCCGCACGCGGGCCGAGGAGTCGCATTTCCGCCCGATGCTGCGTACCACGCCGTCGGCACTGGAGTTGATGCCAGAAACTGACGCACCCGAAATCCAAGCTGCGCCGTCCAACTGATCGACGGCGCAGCTGACGCCAGGAGGGTGTCGGCCTTTAGCAGTCGGCAGGTTGTCAGTCAAAGATCAGGTGGCCACCCGCGACTTCCACGTGGATGGTATCGCCGGGCTGGAAACGACTCTCGAGAATCTGCTTGGCCAGCGGGTTTTCCAGTTGCTGCTGGATCGCCCGTTTCAGGGGCCGCGCCCCGTACACCGGGTCGAAGCCCACGTCGCCCAGCAAGGTCAGGGCATCTTCGCTCACTTCCAGCTTCAGCTGACGCTCGGCCAGACGCTGCTCCAGATAGGCTAGCTGGATCCTCGCGATCGCGCGGATCTGGGTCTTGTCGAGCGGGCGGAACACCACGATCTCGTCGAGCCGGTTGATGAACTCGGGCCGGAAGTGCGCTTGCACGACGCCCATCACCGACGCCTTCATCTGGGTGTACTGCTCCTCCACATCGCCATTGTTTTCGGCCGCGTCATGGATCATCTGCGAGCCGAGATTCGAGGTCATCACGATCACCGTGTTGCGGAAATCCACGGTGCGGCCCTGGCCGTCGGTGAGGCGGCCATCGTCGAGTACCTGCAACAGGATATTGAACACGTCCGGATGCGCCTTCTCCACCTCGTCCAGCAGAATCACGCTGTATGGGCGCCGCCGGACCGCCTCGGTCAGGTAACCGCCTTCCTCGTAGCCGACGTAACCCGGAGGCGCGCCAACCAGCCGGCTGACCGAGTGCTTCTCCATGAACTCGCTCATGTCGATGCGCACCATCGCATCGGTGGTGTCAAACATGAATTCGGCCAGCGCCTTGCACAGCTCGGTCTTGCCCACGCCGGTGGGACCAAGAAACAGGAACGATCCGCTGGGGCGATTCGGATCGGACAATCCGGCGCGCGCGCGACGAATCGCGTCGGCCACCGCGTGCACCGCCTCGTCCTGGCCGACCACCCGCTTGTGCAGGTCGTCTTCCATGTGCAGCAGTTTCTCGCGCTCGCCCTCAAGCATCTTGCTGACCGGGATACCGGTCCAGCGCGCCACCACCTCGGCAATCTCGTCCGCGGTGACGCGCGTCTGCACCAGTTTGAAATCCTGCGTCTCGGCGGCGTGCGCGGCGGCCAGCTGCTTTTCAAGCTCGGGCAGCGTGCCGTATTGGATCTCGCTCATCCGCGCGTAGTCCTGCGCGCGCTGCGCCGCATCGAGTTCCAGCCGCGCCTGCTCGATCTGTTCCTTCAGCTTGGTGGTGCCCTGCATCGCGGCCTTTTCCGATTTCCAGACCTCGTTGAGGTCGGAGAACTCGCGCTCCAGCTTCTCGACTTCGGTTTCCAGATCGGCCAGGCGTTGCTTCGATTCGCTGTCGGTTTCCTTCTTCAGCATCTCGCGCTGGATCTTCAGCTGAATCAGCCGACGCTCGAGTCGGTCCAGTTCCTCCGGCTTCGAATCGATCTCCATGCGAATACGTGATGCCGCCTCGTCCATGAGGTCGATGGCCTTGTCCGGCAACTGACGATCGGCAATCGATCGGCGATGTAACGATTGGACAAGGTCGCCGCGGCGACGATCGCCGGGTCGGTGATTTCCACGCCGTGGTGCACGGCGTAGCGCTCTTTCAGCCCGCGCAGGATGGCGATGGTGTCTTCCACCGACGGTTCGCCCACAAACACTTTCTGGAAGCGGCGTTCCAGCGCAGCATCCTTCTCGATGTATTTGCGGTATTCGTCCAGCGTGGTGGCGCCGATGCAGTGCAGCTCGCCACGCGCCAGCGCGGGTTTCAACATGTTGCCGGCGTCCATCGCGCCGTCGGCCTTGCCGGCACCGACCACGGTGTGCAGTTCGTCGATGAACAAGATCACCCGGCCTTCTTCCTTGGCGAGTTCGTTGAGCACGGCCTTGAGCCGCTCCTCGAATTCACCACGGAATTTCGCGCCGGCGATCAGCGCGCCCATATCCAGCGCCAGCACGCGCCGGCCGCGCAGGCCTTCGGGTACTTCACCCTTGATGATGCGCTGGGCCAGGCCTTCGGCGATCGCCGTCTTGCCCACGCCTGGCTCGCCGATCAGCACCGGATTGTTCTTGGTGCGACGCTGCAGTACCTGGATGGTGCGGCGGATTTCCTCGTCGCGACCGATTACTGGATCGAGCTTGCCCTTCTCGGCGCGCTCGGTCAGGTCGATGCAGTATTTGTCCAACGCCTGGCGCTGCTCTTCTGCGCCCTCGCTCTGCACTTTCTCGCCGCCACGCAGCTTGTCAATCGCCGCGTCGAGATTGGCCTTGGTTGCGCCGGCCGCCTTCAGCGCCTGGCCGAGCTCGCCTTTGTCGTCCAGTGCCGCCAGTACGAACAGCTCGCTGGCGATGTACTGGTCGCCGCGCTGCTGCGCCAGTTTGTCGGTGAGGTTGAGCAAGCGGGTCAGGTCGTTGCCGACGTTGATATTGCCTTCCTGGCCGCTCACCTTCGGCAGCCGCTCAAGGATCGCATGCACATTCTGCTGTAGCGACGGCACGTTGATTTGCGCCTGGGTCAGCATCGGAGCGGTCGAACCGCCCTGCTGCGCCAGCAATGCCGCCATCACGTGCGCCGGCTCCAGCATGTTGTTGTCGCGGCCCACGGCCAGCGATTGGGCGTCGGCCAGCGCCTGCTGGAAACGCGAAGTGAGTTTGTCCATGCGCATTGACGGGATCCCTGGCAAGCGGTGAAAGGGTTTGACGACTAGATGCGGACTCTGAGGGATCATTCAAGCAAGCGAGCCGACAAGGTCGCGTCGATGACGCGTGATGGCTCAGCTGTCAGCGAGCCAGATCAGGCTGGCGAAGCGGCCGCTGTGGGCTCCGTCGCGACGATACGAATAGAACCGCGTATCGGCCAACGTATCGAAGCCGCCACCGTAAATACGCTGCACGCCGGCAGCCTGCAAGCGCCGTCGCGCCAGTACCGCGAGGTCGGCAAGCCAATGTCCGGAACGGGTCGGAACGAAACAACCGGCAGCCGCCGCGTCGGAGGCCACGAACGCTTCGCGTACCTCCTCGCCTACCTCATAGGAGGCTGCGCCAATGCAAGGTCCCAGCCATGCCAGCAGGCGATTCGGCGGCGTCCTCAGCTGAGTCAGGGTGGCCTCCAGCACGCCAGCAGCCAGCCCGCGCCATCCGGCATGGGCTGCGCCGATCTGCGTGCCGTCATCGGCGCAAAACAGCACCGGCAGGCAATCGGCGGTGAGGATCGACAGCACCGTACCCGGGATGTGCGAAACCGCGGCGTCGGCCTCCGGCTCGTCGCTGCCGGGCAGCGGACCGAACTGTGCGACGTTGACGCCATGCACCTGGCGCAACCAGCGCGGTGCGGACGGCAAGTCGAGCGCCTGCTGCAAGGCGCCACGGTTGCTCCGGACCGCATCGCCCGTATCGCCACTGCGTAAGCCGAGATTGAAGCGCTCGAACGGCGGCGCCGAAATGCCCGGGCCATGGCGGGTGGTGATCGCGGCATGCACCTGCAGCGGCGCCGGCCAGTCGGGGAAAATCCAGCTGTCGGTCATGGCAACGAGAATCGGGCATGTGAAGTGGGAAACACCGAGCATCGCATATCCAACGAAGCCGAAGCTCCGATGACGCGATCAGTAATCGTTCGGTCCATGCTCGGCCAGATCCGCGCGCAATGCGTCGATCAGCACCTGCTGATCAGCCGCACGATCAGCGGCGAATGAAATCGCCTCGCCGGTGGCCGGATGGATGAACGACAGTTTTTCGGCGTGCAATGCTTGCCGGCGGAACCCGCGTAGCGCGGTAACCAGCTCCTCGCTGGCGCCCTTGGGCAGTTTCAGACCACCGCCATACAGCGGATCGCCAACCAGTGGGTGGCCTATGTGGGTCAAGTGCACGCGAATCTGGTGGGTGCGGCCGGTTTCCAGCTGGCATTGCAGCACTGTGTGGGCGCGGAAGCGTTCGCGCAGGCGGTAATGGGTCACCGCGCGCTTGCCGTCCTCTTCGTCGCGCACCGCCTGGCGCAGGCGATCGCCCATACTACGGCCGATCGGCTCGTCTACGGTGCCGCCGGCGACCATAGTGCCCAGCACCACGGCTTCGTACTGGCGCTCCACTTCGTGTCGCGACAACAAGTCGACCAGCGCGGTATACGTCGGCAACGTCCGAGCGACCACCATCAATCCGGAGGTGTCTTTGTCCAGCCGGTGCACGATGCCGGCGCGCGGCAGCTCAGCCAGCTTCGGATCGTGATGCAGCAAGCCATTGAGCAACGTACCGGCCGGATTGCCTGCGCCAGGATGCACCACCAGTCCGGATTGTTTGTTCAGCACCAGTAGATGCTCGTCCTCGTACACGATGTCCAGCGAGATAGCTTCGGGCTGACTGTGCACCTCGGCCTCGAGCTCGACCTCCAGCGCGACCTGCTCGCCGCCGCGCAGCAGCTGGCGCGGCGGCACCGCGACGCCATCCAGGGTCACCGCACCGGCCTTGATCCAGCCACTGAGGCGCGAACGCGAATAATCGGGGAACATCTCGGCCAAAGCCTGGTCAAAACGCCGTCCTGCCGCGCTCCGCGGGACTTCCGCCTGCTGCCGTATCGTGGTCATGCGTGGCTCCGCGGGCGGAAGCCCGTTTCAGCTATCATGCTTGTTCGTTTCACCATCAGAATTCAATCCTATGCGCCTATCAAGTGGCTCGCCCACGTTGTCATTGTTCCCACTGCGTGCCGTCAAGCTGCTCGCCGCGTTCGTGCTGGTCATGGCGGTCAGTGCATGTTCGATGTTTGGCCACAAGGCCCAGACCTTCGAAACGATGCCGGTGGACGCGTTGTACAACAAGGCTCACTCCTTCCTGGAGTTTGGCAACTACGCCGGAGCCAGTCGCGGGTTCCAGCGTCTGATCGCGCGTTTTCCTTCTGGTCCTTACAACGAGCAGGCGCAGCTCGAAATGGCCTACGCACAATACAAGGACAACCAGCCGGATGACGCGTTGTCGACCATCAATCGCTTCATCAAGACCTACCCGGCCAACAAGCATGTCGATTATGCCTATTACTTGCGCGGCCTGATCGATTTCGATCGCACCGCCGGCTTCATCGAGCGTGTCACCAAGCGTTCCGGCGGCCTGACCCGCCGCGATCAGGGCTACAACCTGCAATCGTTTGACGACTTTTCGGAGTTGTCGCGACGCTTCCCCGACAGCGCCTATACCGCCGATGCGCGCCAGCGAATGATCTATCTGCGCAACTTGCTGGCCCAGTACGAGATCAACGTGGCCGAGTTCTATCTGCAGCACAAAGCCTACATCGCCTCGGCTGATCGTGCGCAATACGTGATCGAGCATTACCAGCAGGCGCCGCAAGCAGGCGATGCGCTGGCGATCCTCACCCGCAGCTACCTCGGCCTGGACCGCAAGGATTTGGCTACACAAACGCACGAGGTTCTGGCACTGAATTACCCGCAACACCCCTACCTGACCGACCCGAAGTGGCCACATCCGCCGTCGGTATTGCGCAAGATGATCCCGTTCTCTGGACATCATTGAGCCGATTGGGCAATGGCATGAAAGCGAAGAGCCGGCGAAAGCCGGCTCTTCCTTTGAAGATCTCGCGCGACCCGTACGCTCACCCTCTTTCACAAGAAGATGGTGCAAAGCTTCCGTTTGGTTTCGCCGTCGTCGACACTCCCGTGCCGGTGCGCCCCGACGCTCAACGCCAGCCGGAAGTTATGGGGTAGCGTCGCTCGCGGCCAAAGGCGCGAGTGGTCACGCGGGGCCCCGGAGCTGACTGCCGACGCTTGAATTCGTTCAGCAACACCAACCGCACGACCCGACTCACCGTGTCGGCGGCGTAACCCTGCGCCACGATCTCGGCCTGCGATTGCTCGCGCTCGATGAAGCGTTCGAGAATCGCGTCCAGTTCGTCGTAGGGCGGTAGCGAATCCTGGTCGGTCTGATTGTCGCGCAGCTCCGCCGAGGGCGGGCGGTCGATGACCTCCACGGGAATCGGGAGTCCGGAATCGGGAATCGAGGCACCGAGGTCCGAGACACTCAGGCGATTCTCGAATCCCGACTTCTGATTCCCCGCCTCATTGCGCCAGCGTGAAAGCCGGTATACCAGGTTCTTGTAAACGTCCTTGAGAGGCGCGTAGGCGCCGCACATGTCGCCGTAAAGCGTGCAATAGCCCACCGCCATCTCGCTTTTGTTGCCGGTAGTCAGCAAGAGTTTTCGGTGCTTGTTGGACAGTGCCATCAGCATCACGCCGCGGGTTCGCGACTGCAGGTTTTCTTCGGTGGTATCGCTGGCCTTGCCGGCGAAGGCCGGCGTCAAGGCGTCGATGAACGCGTCGACGGTCGGCTCGATATCGATGACGTGGTAGTCCACGCCCAACTGCTCTGCCTGCACGCGCGCACCATCCAGCGACAGCGCTGAGGTGTAACGGGTAGGCATCATTACCGCGGTGACGCGATCGGCGCCCAGCGCATCCACCGCCAGCGCCAGGGTCAGCGCCGAATCGATGCCGCCGGAGAGGCCAAGCAACACACCGGAAAAACCATTTTTGTCGATGTAGTCGCGCGTACCGCGCACCAGCGCGGCGTACAGCACAGCTTCGCATGAGCTATCAACGGCCACCGGCCAGTCTTGTGCCTGCAACATGCGCGTGGTCGGGTCGAAGGAGGCCCATAGCAGTGCATCGACGAACGCTGGCGCGCGTGCGGCGATCGTGCCGTCACCGTTGACCAGCGTGGAGCCGCCGTCGTAGACCACTTCGTCCTGGCCACCGACGAGGTTGACGTAGGCGATCGCGCAACCGCTCTCGCGCGCCCGAGCCTGCAGCACGGCATCGCGCTCTGCCTGCTTGTGCCCGTCCCAGGGCGAGGCGTTGATCACCACGATCAATTCGGCTCCGGCCGCGGCGACCGCGGCCACCGGCTCCGGTTGCCACACATCCTCGCAGATCAGCATGCCCACGCAGACACCCTCGATCAGCGCCGCGACCGAGGCGTGGCCCGGGCGAAAATAGCGCATGTCGTCGAACACGCCGTAGTTCGGCAGCGCCTGCTTGTGCGCCGTGCATTCCACCCGGCCTTCGCGCAGCAGACTGACCGCGTTGAACAGCTCGCCTTCGCTGTGCGGGTGACCGACCAGGGCGGCGATGCCGTGTGTTTGTGCGGCCAATGAGTACAGCTCGTTGTCACAGGCGGCCAGGAAACTCGGACGCATTAACAAGTCTTCCGGCGGGTAGCCACTGAGCGTCAGCTCCGGAAATGCCACCAGACCCGCGCCGCCGCTGCGTGCCTGGGCAATCAGATCGCTCACCTTCGCGGCATTGGAGGCCACGGCGCCGACGGGGAAATCGTGTTGAGCCAATGCCAGACGCAGCTTTGCCATGGCGCGAGGTGTTCCTGGAGAGGTAAACGAGGAATGGTAATTCAATCAAGTGTGACGAAGGGCTGCATGCCCCCATCCGCCCTTCGGGCACCTTCCCCCGCAGGCGGGGGAAGGAACACCGGTTCCAGCTCTCATCTCGCCCGCAGGCGGAGAAGGAACGCCGCTTCCAGCTCTCCCTTCCTCCGTTCACGGGGGAAGGTGCCCGCAGGGCGGATGGGGGCGGGCACTTCGCTATTCCAAAGCCCGCAGAATCATCTCCAACACCATCTCCGTACGCTTAAGCACATCGTGATTCCAACAACGTAGCGTGGTGAATCCCTGCCGGCGCATCCACGCATCGCGCCGGGCGTCATCCGGTGACTCCAGATGTTGCGACCC